>Ga0098054_1000986_pt1 | contig 15236 bp, 23 predicted proteins | sample 16_taG_FD_75048 | JGI IMG/M metagenome (GOLD analysis project Ga0098054, IMG submission 75048) | Marine viral communities from the Subarctic Pacific Ocean - 16_ETSP_OMZ_AT15313 metaG | ecosystem: Environmental > Aquatic > Marine > Oceanic | place: Pacific Ocean | collected 2015-01-18
GCGTACCTCGAGATAGATCGACTACAGATTTTATCAGCCCATTTTGCATTGGACACTGCTGGTGAGAATCTAAAGGAAGTTTTCGACAATATATTAGTTGACATACTGGAGCATAATTATGGCATTCATAGTAACAAAACGTAACAGCACGCCGTTTAAGTTAGATATAACTGGCTATTCCACAGTAAACGGGGGTCTGGTTACGTTAACGCTTATGGAAAAGGATTGCAACAAGCTGATAGATCGTTTGATGCAAGAACTTTGGGATAAACGCAAAACGGAGATGGAAATAGATGAAACAGAACAGAACATCTTATGACAAGACACCGGACGTGTTTGACAAATCGAAATCGTATTTAATAAACCAGTCCGGAGACGTAACAGAGTGGAAAGAAGAACATTCTCTAAAGAATTGGCAAGCAGCTGTTGGCGGATATGTCCAGGTTATTCCAAGCATTTACACCGCGCATTTCTCTACTGACCACGTCTTTCTTGCTGACGAGGAGGGTTTGTTCAAGGATTACCAGGTAAATCAATACATCAAGAATGGTATCGTGGGTGATGTTTTAGTAATTCCAGGAGAAAATTTTACATGAAACTAGAGAATGGTGATACCGTCAAGCTTAGAATCAAGGAAGACAAGATAGGAATCATGTGGCATGTGTCAGTAGAGCGAGAGAAAGACGGCGTGGTTGCCCATACCACAACAGATGAGAAGCCTAATGAAAAGTCAGAATGTGTGCAATGGCTATGCCGGCTGCTTATGGTTAAATAATGATTGTATTGTTTTTTCACGACAAGGTATAATAATCAAATGGAGTCAAAACTAAAGAAATTCATGACACTAGATCAAAGAGCTCAGCTTGGTGATCTACCGACGTATCATTCAAACTGTTTTACTAAGTTTGGTGTATCACGCCCTGGAAAAACAGCTAAAGATTTAACGATGGCTGCAAGACGGGCAGAAAAGAAAAAGGGTATGGCTACTGAGTAATCGGTAGCCTCCACCGGATGCTCGGGACGCGCAAATCCAGTCGCCCTGCCCTTTAAACATTAACTAGCTGTGGCACCGTGGTTAGTTAATGTCAATCCCTTCAACGGTGCAAGGGAGAAATTATGTCTAGATCAGAACGAACATTAATTGGTAACTATGCTTCAAGACGTTTAGTAGCAAAGGATGTAAAAGTGTCTAAGAAAAAAACAATGATGAAAGAGGCCAGAAGTAAAGGCAAAACATACATCTTCAGAGGTCGTGGATCAAGAATTGATGCAGCTATCGAAGCTATGGCTGACGGATCTTGGAGAGATGCTTTCAATCCAGATAACCCCATAACCAAGAAAACAAGGCTCACTCTGAGTGAGTACGACAACGCATACAACGCTATATACAGGAAGTATTGTCAAGATCTTCCTCTTCGTTATTCAGACCGTATGTCTGTATATTCAAAGGTTTAATCAGGAAGGGTGCTAGTGAAAGCTGGCACCCTTTTTTATTACAGGTTTCTAAATGAACGTGGTCAAATTACTAAAAAGAATGAATGAGCAACCGGCACCACCATGCAGCGCGTGTCCAAACTTTGATTATTGCGAAGAAACTGAGAAGTGTTGTGACATCTTCGTGGATTATGTAGAGTTTGGAGCAACAGTCAACATAGATTGGTTTGACGAGGACCCTAGAATTGCTTATCTTTATACATGTATTCCAAAAAATGGTATATCTATAAAGGAAATGAGCAAGGCATGTGACCTAAACACTACCGAAATACAAACCCTGTTTAATAAGTGCGAAAGACATTCGTTAGCATTTGAAACTACTGGGTTTTATATGACAAAAGATATCGAAGATGAAATCAAAAGGAACTCAGGAAGATCAAAAAGAATACGAAATGCTAAGACTGCATTTTGCAAGATATTGTTGGAGAAGAATGAACCAATTAACCCCGAGCGGGAGGGTTACCTGGTCAAAGAGATTCGAAGAAATGTTTAAGATTTCGCTCAGGGAGTTTGCTAACCAGGCTACAAAGGATGTCAAAAAAGATAAAAGAAAAACTAAAACAGTTAGAGGAGAAGGAGAGGGAACCTAAACTTAAACGCTCAGAAGAAGAGGAATTCTTTTGGGGTAACTATGAAGAGGGATGGCCATATCCAGATGATGACAAAACACTCGAGCATGAATGAACTTTATGCAAATATTATTACAGATTTAAAATATGACGGAAGATTAGTAGAATCATATCAAAACGGGTCACGTATAGGGGAATTATTAGAGTTACTTAATTACCAGGTAACACTTACTGATCCGACCAAGCTGTGCATTACTCATCCAAAGCGTAAGTGGAAGGAGAACTATGCATTAGCAGAGTTTCTTTTTTATGTGGGAGCTAACAGAAAAGTGGGTAGTATGCCCCACAAAGCTACTATTTGGGGTATCATATCAGACGAATGGGATGAGGTTGAAAGCAATTACGGAACCTACATATTCAATTCAAATTGGTTAAGAACCGTTGAGGAATTGATGGTTAATCCTGGAAGTAGACGAGCTGTAATACCAATACTGAACGAGGGTCACTTTCATAAGAATGATAAGGACTACCCATGTACTGGATACATACAGTTTCAGATACGAGAATCTAAGTTGTACTTAACGTGGAACATGAGATCTTGTGATGCCATATTTGGTTTGTGCAACGATATGTTCTGTGCTTCAATGATACAGCAGATGATGCTGAACGAGCTATGTTTAGACAGTGCCCAGCTGGCCCACTGTGGTGGAGAGCGTCTGCGAGTAACACTGGGAAATCTAACGTTTAACCTAGGATCGTTACATATATACAAAAGACATTGGGGTTTAGTGTTTGAAGATGTCAGTGAATGGAGGAAATATTCTTCCAAGAGCTTCAAGTTGAAGCCAAACTGTATTCCAGATCGTGAGTTCAAAAGACGATTTGGTGTTTATCCTGAAGATAAAGTAAAGGATATAGACGCTAAAATTACAGATTTTTATTCAACACACATCGCAGGAGGCGATTTTTGCACATGATAACAACTGATTTGTCAGAACCGATACTGGATGTAGCTAAAGCAATAGTAGTAAATAGAGCTACTAACCATGACAACTATGGAGAGTTTAGCGAGAGTATGGGAAGAGCTAGACTCATTTATATAGGTATGACTGGAAAAGAGATACTTATAGAGGACATGTATAAGGCGTTAATTGCATTAAAGCTTGCAAGAGAGAGTTTTGTACATAAACGAGACAATCTTGTAGATACCTGTGGGTATATACAGGGCCTAGAGGACTATTACAATGGAACAAAAAGAGAAGTCGACGGACCAATCGATGAACTACCAAATCAAGCTGAATACATCAAGTAAACCAATTCTTCACTTTCTTTTAGCTGTTCTTTCGTTTGCTGAAAAAACGCTTAAAGATAATATGGAAATACAGGATGAAGATGGATATTCAATAACTGTAGAGGAGATAGAAGATGGACATATTGAAATTTTCACGGGTGAGGAGGGTGATACCGCCGAAAAGAGCACACTCTCTTGACGCTGGTATAGACTTCTTTGTACCGTCTGATTTTAGTGTAACCAAGGTTTCACCTGGTAATGGCATTAAGATACCAAGCGGTATTAAAGTAAACATACCGCAGGGTTATGCGTTAATTGCGTTTAACAAGTCTGGTATATGCACAACATTAGGTTTGATAGCTGGTGCTTGCGTTATTGATTCAGGATATCAAGGCGAAATACACATTCATTTGATCAACGCCTCTAAACGAGAGGTGTGGATAACTGCTGATACTAAGATAATACAGTTTTTATTGATTCCAGTATCTGATGTTGAAACCGAAGAAACAAATATAGAGGAATTATTTCTTGAAGAATCAGAAAGAAGTAGCGGAGGCTTTGGAAGCACTGACTCAAGACCAGTTGCCTCCTTGGTGCACCATAGATGAGGGAAAAATAATAACCGAGTTTAGATTTGGCAAATATTTCGATCTATTTTATAGACATTACGAAGATTGCTTAATGATGCTCGAGTTAAAAAAAGGCAAGTGTCCAAATTGGATTATAACATACATTGCCGCATTTGAATTAACAATAAGCGATCAGGAACCACCATTATGGATCAAGAATATGATCTTTCCAAGTTGCCCATCGACTATAGATACGGTATATTCCCCGCAACAATTATCGGCGATAGCCGTCTTAAGGCGGGACAACTCAGATGCTTAATGTCTGTCCTTGCGTGGCGCAACCAAAGAACAACCAATACTAGACCAATACACCTAGAAGCTTTGCAACTCATGATGCCTATGTATACCAAGGGCAGCATACAGAACTATATGCAAGACTTAAAGGCATACGGTTACATAGATATAACAGCAAGAGCTGGCACAACATCGTTGTATACCATCTGCGATAAGGCTGATGCACATACGCAATACACGAAGAACGTAGGCAGCAGCGTAGCTAGTCAGCAGGTAGAGAGCAACGCACCTGACCAGCTAGTCAGCAGCGTAGCTGATGTAAATAATATAAATAATAAAAAGAATAATACAAAGTCAGTGTTTATGAGTGTGTGGTCAGCTTACCCTGAACATAGACGCAACACAATCGCCCGCGATATGAAAACGTGGAGGGAGTTTGGCGATGAAGCTATTGCTGACGTGATTGTAGAAGATCTAGAGCAGCGCAAGGAATCAGAACAATGGACTAATGATGATGGCAAATGGATCCCAGGTCTGAGAAAGTATTTAGAAACAAGGGTTTGGGAGTCGCAACCATTGAAGAAGAAAGAAAAGTTTTGGAGTGAATTTTAATGGTTGATTACAAAAGAGCAAGAGAAATAGCAACGCGTTTAGAGCTTGACGAAGAACAGGTTAACAAGTATTCTGAAGGAATAGAGAAGTCGTTCGTTCAATCACCTTTAATATTCGTTGATGATGCGTTAGAACACCTAAGAAACAAAGATGAGAAACCGGGTGGTAAGTTGCCATGGGATATAGACTTCAGGATACTACCTAATACATTAACCATATGGGCTGGCATGAACGGGCATGGTAAAAGCTTGATAGTACAGCAGGTCATGCTTTATCTAATGACTGGTGACTATTCAACAAGAGATGAGAAAGTTTTGTTCTGGTCTCCAGAGTTAGCACCAGTATACCAGCTCGAAAGGCTAGCAAGACAGATCACTGGAGATATATATCCAAACCCAGATGACGCTGAAGAGGCGTGGTGTTGGTTAAACGATAGGATGTGGATATATACCAGGGAAATAGATTGTGGAGCTAAGCAGCTTATAGCTGCAGCAAGGTATGCACAAGAAGAGTTAGGCGTAACCCAGTTCGTTATAGATTCTTTGATGAAGGTTAATCTAGGTTCAGAACAAAGAAACATATATCTAGCTCAGAAGAACTTTGCAAACATATTGGCTAATGTCTGCAGAGATACAGGACTATGTATACATCTGGTAGCCCACGTTAGAAAACCAGATGATGAAACCAAAAGATGTAGTAAGTATGACATAAAGGGAGCTTCAGAGTTAACAGATCTTGTTGATGCAGGTTTCATGGTTCATAGAAATAAGACAGAAGAGAAATCAAGGGAGAGCGGTAATCCACCTGCAGCTCCGCAAGCTGCATTAGAATGTTTTAAGAATAGACATGGAGGTTTTGAACCAATGTGTGGTTTAGATTATGGCGAGCAAAGTATGAAATTTTACGACTATGGAAGAGAAGAACAAGATTTTTATGAAAAATATGTTGGAGAGAAAAGTACACCCTTTGACGGAGCTTTTAATGAGAACCAGTAATTGGAAAAATGTAGAACGAGAAGCTGCAAAACTTTTCGGTGGAACAAGAACCGGTTGCAATGGCGAAAGCAGAAGAGATGTGGAACATCCAACGCTGTCAATAGAAGTAAAACACAGAAAAATACTTCCAGATTGGTTGCATTCAGCTATGGGTCAAGCAATTAGAGAGGCAGAGCATAGGAAACCTATCGTATACCTTCACGAAAGACACATGAAGTTTGAAGATGGTTATGTGGTCTTGCGGGCGAAGGATTTTAAAGATCTGTGTCCTGATACAATAAAGAAATAAATTATAAAATTAGGCTTTTATCTCGAATGTTAGGTGTGATATAATTATTTTTTAACTCAGGAGAATAAAAATTGGGAGAATACACCAATAAACACAACTATCCCGAATGGTTATGTAACGTACTGAAGTATAACCCTTATACTACTGGTCCAAAACGGTCAGACATCAGTACAACTCAACTAATCGATTCACCACAGGTATTATCGCTAAGAAAAGCTAACAGAGATAATATCGTAGAAGACGTAAGCGACAGAACTTGGGCCGTATGGGGAAGCGCTGTTCATGCTATTTGTGAGTACGCAAACATGTCTAATTCTGACGTGTTGGTAGAGAAACGGTTTCATAAAGATTACGGTTCACACTCAGTCAGCGGCCAAGTTGACATATACGATATTAAAAACAATATCATATACGATATTAAAACTGTAGGTGCATTTGCTCTTTCATATGGTATAAAACCAGCGTGGACTAACCAACTAAATGTTTTAGCAGACTTAATGAAGAACGATGGTTGGAAAGTATCTGGATTAGCTATCGTAGCGTTCTCTAAGGACTTTAACGAAAAGAATGTAAAACCTGGTTCAACATATCCAGAAAGCGCCCTAAAGGTTATACATGATATACCATACTGGCCTGTAAGCGAAACCAGGAAGTACATAGACAAAAGGTTGCAAAGGCATTTCTTTGATGAGCACATTTGCGACAGAGAAGAGCGATGGCAAAGCGAAAGCAAAGTCGCTGTAATGAAGAAAAAGAAAGTTAGAGCTGTAAAGCTTTTTGATACAGAAGACGACGCAAACGATTTCATCATCACACAAAAAGACCAGGAAGATCTTTATATAGAAGATAGACCTGGTTTTAACATGCGATGCAGCAAGTATTGCAATGTAAAAAGGTTTTGTCCACAACACACCAAGGAGTATAGATAATGGCTAAAGAGATGGTAAATGTATTTCATGAAACAACAGAGTTTACTTGTATGTTTCCTAATCTCGTAGAAACTGAGAAGTTTCAAGAGCAGGATACAGGTATGTATTCTATAACAATGTGCTTCGATAAAGGAGATGAGGGCGTAAAGGAAGCCTTAGACAAGAATATCGAAGAAGCTAAGAACAACGACGAAAAAGTAGCTAGTGCTAAAAACCTGTATATTCCTATCAAAGACGGGGATGAAATGGGTAAGGAATGGTCCACTGGTCGTTGGGTATTGAAAGCCAAAACAAAGTTCAAACCAAAGATAGTAAGTAGAGTGGGAGGCGAGTTAAATCCAGAGTCTGTAAACAATGGATCTATATGGCGAGCCCACGTTGTATTCCGTCCGTTCATCGCTGGAACTAACAAGGGTGTTACCTGCTCATTGAAAGATCTTCAGTTTATATCTGAAGGTGATGGCGCTGGTGGTGGAATACCTACATTTTCCCCACTAGATGATGATGTGCCGTTCTAATGGCGAATGCTCACGGTCGCTCTATCGATAAAACTTTCTTATCTTTGGATAAAGCAGAAGAACGTGGGATTATACATCGGGATTACATAGCCCATTGCTTAAGATGGAGCCATGTGGCTATGTATCTCCGACGTAAAAACCGTTATAAAAATGCTAATATCCTGGATATAGGACCAGGTAAAGAGATTCCTCTTGCAAAAACGTTATATGTAAACAGGACTACGCCTAACTCATACACCGCGGTTGATGTTTCAAAGCTTGAGATGCCAGCAATGTTTGAGAACGCTAGTTGGAAACCTACCAATTTGATATCCAAAATGGATGTTTGCGAATTGGATTTAATGATGTTTGACTCGGCTCCTAACGTTATTGTTTGTTTTGAAGTGATTGAACATGTAGAGCCGGGTCATAGCAGGCGAATGCTAGAAAAGATGTACGATATGTTACGCTTTCAAGATAATGGGCCAGATTTTGATGATTCTGTTATATTTCTAAGCACTCCAAATTGGGATCCAAAGGTTGGTGCAGCAGGTAACCACGTAAACGAAATAAGACATCAAGCATTGGGCGCTGTAATAGAAGATATTGGTTTTAATATCGAGGCCAGATACGGAACCTTCGCATCTCAAAGAGATATAAAACCGTTCATGACCGAAGAAGAATTATCGCTCATGGAGAAGATGAAAGAATATTACGACAGTAATTATGTTTCTACCATATTTGCTCCATTGTTTCCTGAAGTTTCTAGAAACTGTATTTGGAGACTGTCAAGGAATCAACAAAAGAAGAAGTATCCATATCTGTACAATGTAGAAAAACCTTGGACTTCCTCAGACAAATGGAAAGATCTTAATGGATAGCTACCAACAGTATATTCACAAGAGTAGGTATGCTAGGTATTTACCTGGTAAAAACAGGAGAGAAAACTGGGCAGAAACAGTTAGTAGATACATTAATTTTTTTGAACTTCATTTAGATACTAAAATTCCTAAAAAAGTTTATGATTCTATTTACAATCTAGAGGTTATGCCGTCTATGCGCGCTTTAATGACGGCTGGCAAGGCGTTAGAAAGAGATAACGTAGCGGGATACAACTGCTCATACTTACCAATCAACAGTTTGAGAGCGTTTGATGAAACATTGTACATACTTATGTGCGGTGTGGGCGTTGGTTTTTCTGTAGAACGGCAGTATATAGGTGAACTTCCAGAAATCGCAGAAATATTACACCTAAGTGATACAGTTATAACGGTGCGAGACAGCAAAATCGGTTGGGCATCTGCATACAAAGAATTAATATCGATGTTGTTCAGCGGTTCTATACCGTCTTGGGATTTGTCCAAAGTTAGGGAAGCAGGTAAGCCACTTAATACATTCGGTGGTAGAGCTTCTGGGCCAGAACCATTAGATAGATTATTCAAGGTTACTGTAGAGATGATTAAAAAAGCTCGCGGAAGAAAGCTTACATCTATAGAATGCCATGACATTATGAACTATATTGGAGAAGCTGTTGTTGTTGGTGGAGTTAGACGCACAGCAGAGATATCTTTAAGCAATCATTCTGATGGGCGCATGCGCGATGCTAAAATGGGTCAGTGGCCTGTTGACAACCCACAAAGGGGTTTAGCTAACAACTCTATTTGTTACACGGAGCGTCCAGATGTTGGTGCTTACATGAGAGAATGGTCTGCGCTGTACGAGTCTCGCAGTGGAGAGAGGGGTATATTCAACAGACAGGCATGCAAGAACATGTCTCCAGAAAGAAGAGACACAGATTATGACTTTGGGACGAACCCGTGTTCAGAAATAATTTTACGCCCGAATCAGTTCTGCAATTTATCTGAGGTAGTAGCAAGACCTGACGATACTAAAATGTCTTTGTTAAATAAAGTAGAGATCGCCACTATACTGGGAACTCTGCAGGCTTCGTTAACTAATTTCAGATACCTATCAAGTAAATGGAAAAAGAATACAGAAGAGGAGGCATTGTTAGGGGTTAGTATAACTGGTATATACGATTGTTCTTACCTACTTGAGAGCGAACCAAAGCAGTTAGAGGAATTAAAAAACCATGCGATCAAGATCAATGAAAGATGGGCAAAGAATATCGGTATTAATCCAGCTGCTGCTATTACTTGCGTTAAGCCTTCTGGTACCGTTTCTCAGCTTACTGATTCTGCTAGCGGTATTCATCCTCGCTACAACGAATACTATATACGCCGCGTACGCAACGATAAAAAGGATCCTTTATCGAAAACTCTTATAGATCAGGGAGTTCAATACATAACAGATCCGTATAACGATAGCTCTTATGTGTTTGAATTTCCAAGGAAATCACCTAAAAGCGCGATAACAAGGAAGGAGATAAACCCGATATATCAATTGGGGTTGTGGAAGAAGTTTGCTATTTCCTGGTGCGAACACAAACCGAGCATGACGTGTTATGTTAATGAAAAGGAGTGGCCAGAAGTAGGATCTTGGGTATGGACTAATTTTGATATAATGAGTGGAGTCAGTTTTCTACCAAGTGCTGACGAAGGTCATATATATCAAGCCGCCCCTTACGAGGATATAACAGCCGCTGAATACAAAGCATTACTTAAGAAAACCCCTGCTGAAATTGATTGGTCCTTGCTATCAGAAGAATCTGATAACACTATTGCAACACAAGAGTTAGCCTGTACAGGCGATAAATGCGAGATATAACCAACATGAATGAAAAGCAAAAGTGTATTTACAGTAAAGAGTTCCCAGTTGACGAATATGGCAGACCGGGCGGGATGTTATCATTAGTAGACCTACCAATAGCGAAATATGATACGCTATCTAGACCGGGATACATAAAGGGAGAGTCTGAAAATAAATATCTCGTAGAAGATGCGGACGAAAGGTGGAGGTTTTGGATACCTAAAGAAGAGGTTAGAACAGGGGTAGAAGATGAAAATAATTAGCATTATTGTATTAATTGGAATTTTTACGTTAACAGGGTGTGCTGTATCAGTGCGAGTTGACGAAGATTCTTTTTCTTTTAATTACAGAAAACTTGTAGGTGAAGAATATGAGTAAGATGTACTTGTTTTTAGTGTTCAGTTTAATGTTTGTTATAACAGGATGCGTAGAGGTTGGTCAAACAACTGGTGGCGTCGAAGTATGTACTGGAGACGCTACGGAATGTGGAGACGGGCATGATGAAAGTGACAACAGCACAACAAGCACCACAGACACAACCGAATAGCTCTGAAACCATCAACTTACGCCGCTATAATCTACATCAGTAATCTGTTGTTACTGGTGTATTTTATAGCAGGGACATGGTTCTCTCCGTGAATAAAGAAGAAAGTGACAATTTCATTTTTAAACTAGTTTACATAGATTGGATAGACACGGTCTCTTCCGCCGACTGGGATACCAAAGATAATGTGAATACTAAAATAGTAAAACAGGTTGGTTGGGTAGTTCATAATGATGCTAAAGTTATGAAAATAGCTTCCACATATTCTGAAGAAGAATATTATTCTATAACTGCTATACCCACTGGATGTATATTATCGGTAAAAAGCGTTATATAAGGTGATCGGGGACTCAACGCAGATATTTACGCAGGGAGAGGACGCTTTCTCTGCGGAGCCCCGATCTAATTCTTAAGCCACCCTTTTGTTACTTCATGAAACTGCTTGTTCATATCATCTCTAGATTTTCTTCCATCCAATAATATACCAAACTCTACTTCAACGTATTCGTCAAATTCTTTCTTGCTCATGCTGTTGGTGGAGAGATATTCCTTTCTTCTCTCATCAGTAGTCATACCCTTGTACCTCTCTTTCGCGCTCTCTCTAACTTTTTGTAAAGCCTCATGCTTGCGCCTGTATGACTCACTTTCCTCGCTCTTGAGGAAGCTACTCTGATCTGCTCCTTGAGATTTTAGATACTGATTAATCATGCTAGCTTTAGACTTGCGACCATCAGGGTTAAACCCAAGTTTAGTACGCATGTGCTTGTCTAGTTCACGACGATCCATGTCAACTATCTGTTCCTTAGACAGTTTTATTCTTTTCGCAGCATCGTTAGTAATAGAATCTAGTAGTTCCTGTCGTTTAGCTTCCTTTGTTGCTGCTTTCTTTTCTTCTCTTCTTTCAAGAGTTCGTTTTCTTATTAGCTTACCCTTTTTATCTTTCGTATAATACGGATCCACACCCAAAGCTTCACGTATAGGTTTAGATTTAGTAAGAGGTATGGCTCTAGCAAGTCTACCCTCAAGATCAAGTTCTTTACCTTGAGCCACATCAGCTCCAGCTTTACCTATGTTTCTAAATTGCTTACCCATCGGGCCTATAATATAATCAAGCATATCATCATAGGGATCCTTACCTTGCCAAGACCAATAGTTAGGTGTTCCTATTTGTACTGCAACAGATCCTAATGGGCCCATCAAACCTGTTCTTTCGAAATCTTGTATAAACTTGGCCCAATCTGGAGTCTTCTCTTCCCACGGGTTTTCGTCATCGCCATGTTTAATCAGGTAAGCTATAGCCTGTGCAAACTGTACAGCACCATACATGGCTGCAGCGGTTCCAAACATGCCGGCTATTTGCTTGCTCTGTTGATACTTCTTGGAAACGCCCTTACCTTCAGCAAACCTAACTCGTTGGGCTATAGTATTTATGAAGGTATTACCAAATGTCGTAATGAAAGATTTGAACAATAAGAACGGTGCAAACCTAGGATCTCTGAATACTTTGGGTAAACTACCTTCGCTCGGTAATGTAACAACAGACTGAACAAACCTATGTGCTGGACCAGCCAAATCTAATCTAAACTCTGGTGGTACGTCATGTATCTGTCTATGGCCAGCATCGTACCACCGTACTAACTCATTTATTTCGCCGTTGCTTAGTCCAAGAGATTTGAGATTGCTCTTGGTTTGAGCTACGGTAGAATCTAATTTAAAACCCTTACCTCTTTTAGCTTTAGATAATGCTTTAGCATCAGCTACTATATTCTGGTTAAGGTTAGTTAACGCCATTAACTGTTGCATCTGAGTCATGGTCGTTAAAGCTGTAACCTCGAAATACACGTCCATGTTAAGCATGGCTCTAACTTGCCTCGCCCTGAATCTTCCTTTCTCTAGGTTTCCAAGACCGTACAGTCTGTATAACGCTTTAATCGGGAACGAATTACCAGTGGATCCTACACCAGCTTTTATAAAACTGGGCCCAACATATCGTTGAGCTGCAGCCTCTCCTAAGTTAGCTAGATCGTACAATCCTAACTGCCTTAGCATGGCCGCTCTCTTTCCCATCCTAGTCTTAGGATTGAAGTACCCCTTCATAGCCTTCCCAGTTAACAGCTTGTGCATACCGTTTAAGCCACGTAGAACGGCAAAGGTAGATGCTCCAAGAATGTTTGTCGCAAACTTAGCAGGATTCTTAGTTCCTAAAGCTGTAGCAGTAAGAAACTCTGGCATAGACGCAAGAGATACCAGTGTGAGACTAGCCGTGGTAGTAGCGTTCATTGCAGACTGCAATACCTTTCTACCTCTAGTAGGTATGGTATTGACCTTGTATCGATGGTTGATGATATCCATCAACTCGTCTACATCCTTTATAACGTCTTCAACGTTAATTAAAGTGGTACCGGCATTCTTCCTATTATGCTCAGCTACTTCTTTTCTTATATCGCGTTTCAGTTTATTTAAGTTTTCATTTCTATGACCGAATAATTCGGCATAAACAGTTTTCTCTATAGCCTTATCGATAAACCTAGGAACAATCGCTTGGTAATCGTTGAGAAGTAAATCTCCAAGCTGTTCTCTGGATATCTCCCTTTCTATTTTTTCAAATAATTCTTGTTGACTCTTTATGCTGCCTTCGCCGTCTAGGCGCGCTTTGATAGTAAAGTCGCCAGACACAAAACCGCCGCTGCTTAAGATGATGTTATAGGCATCTGTAGCGTCATACTTATTGTTGGCAGCATCATCCACTATACCTATACTGTTGAGTAGATCCATTAAAGTCTTTCTACCTTCAGGCGAAGCAACCTTATCTACATCAAATACTCGTGGGAATACGCCACCATCCAAAGGTCTAAGCGAAAAGTCTTCAGTATGTTTTTTACCAGTCTTGTCTGACCAGGCGTATATTTTTTCTACAGCTGTTTTTAATCCTTCAGCTGCTGCCGCTACACTTCCGGTATCTGGAATTATACCTCTAGAGAAAAAGTCCGTCAACTGTTGGTTTACTTTCCTAGATATAACTCCACCACGATTTGTGAGCGCATCTATATGGCGCTGTATCTCAAACCTGAATTCACCCAGAGCCATAGACTTCTTCTGGACATAGTCTCTTCCAGACTTCGTCTCCTTCTCTCTTAGCTTATGGTGTGGAGCTCTAAGTACGGTATCTGCTACGACACCAGCTGTTTTAGAAGCTCCTGAGTGACGTCTTACAGTTTGTGCAGCCTGACTATAGAGGAATCCCCAAAGAGATCGTAACGTAGTTCTCTCTCTAGCTTTTGGTCGTGATGTCTCGTCACTACCGGTATACTCCTGTTGCGCCGCATCATCCTCCGCTGTTTGTTCCTGAGAGCTTGGCGATGTATAGTCAGCACCGGTTTCATTGTACTGTTGTTCGTTATCAGGGTTTACTCCTGTTTGGTTGTTAACAACATCTCCAAAAGCTTCTTCTATTGTTCTTTTCTTTGGTAATCCTTTTTTCTTAGGTTCTGCCCAAGCGTTAAGCCAAGTATCTTCGTCACTGTATTCTGGGCCGGCATCTTCTTCTATCTCAACCGGACCTAATATGCCAACTATTTGCTCTTCTAAATCATGAATAGCATTACCAGTATTAATATCTTCTCTTCCAGTATATTCTTCAATATCTAGGTTATAAAGTCTTTCGGCGGTTTCAGTAAAAGAAACCAAATTTAAGTATTCTTCCAGGTTTGTTTTAGCTAAATGTTTAAGTCTTTGCTGTAAATCTTTTGCAGGGTATTTAAGAGAAAACACTGATTCTAAAGGAATCATTAAGTCACTAACTGGAACAATCCTTTCTTCTGTGGAAAGGGTTTTAGTTATATCTTTTATTACATCTTCCGATACGTTATTGTTTCTCAGTATCTCATTAGCATATTTGAACTTGTCTGGATTAACAATCGCAGACTCACCTCTAGGTGCTTCCATTTTTGCTTTTATTTCTCTAGCTCTAGCCGTAAGTTTTTCTTCTTCAGACAGTACAGCTTCTTCACCGCGTAGTATTTTAGTTGCGGTTAAGTTTTCTCTAACTGCTCCAGTAGAATAAAGATCATCTACTAAATCGTTAAGATCATTCTTGCCAACGTTAATTCCGACCTTGGCTAGAATCATTTTGACTACTCTCTTGAATTTAGTAACCCAAGTTTCAGTATTCATAGAATCACTTTGATACGCTAATAATTCAGAAAACATGTTCCACACTCTTTTCGATGCTTCTAATCTTTCTGATGATGTAGCAGCTGGTTTAGCTGCATCCCTCGTTAACATATCTAAAAACTCTATAGCCTCTTCATTACTCTCGATAATGACTGGCTTACCTTCTATAGAAAGTGTAGATAAGCCAAGACGTAAGAAAGCGTTTTCATCTTTGCGCATAAAATCAATCATTTCTTTTCTATACGCTTTATATAACTCTCTCCTGAACTTA
>Ga0098054_1000989_pt1 | contig 15139 bp, 20 predicted proteins | sample 16_taG_FD_75048 | JGI IMG/M metagenome (GOLD analysis project Ga0098054, IMG submission 75048) | Marine viral communities from the Subarctic Pacific Ocean - 16_ETSP_OMZ_AT15313 metaG | ecosystem: Environmental > Aquatic > Marine > Oceanic | place: Pacific Ocean | collected 2015-01-18
AAGCCAAGCGTAAGGATTGGCAAGAAGGAAATTTTAAACCAATGAAGAGGAGAAGATAATGATAATTGAAGCATTAATGTGCCTAGCACTCAACGTGTATCACGAAGCTAAGAACCAATCATTGATTGGACAGATAGCAGTAGCACAAGTAACAATGAACAGGGTACGTGATGACCGATACCCTAGCACAGTATGTGAGGTGGTCAAGCAAGGACCTACCTACTCGTGGAAGCCTGACTTTCCAGTCAGAAACAGATGTCAATTCAGTTGGTACTGTGATGGCAAGAGTGACAAGGTTAGAGAAAAGGTAGCGTGGGATACAGCGATGCTTGTGGCTCATGGTGTATACTATGGCAACCTTGATGACTTTGTTGAGGGTGCAACACACTACCACGCACACTATGTACTGCCATCTTGGGCGAGTAGTAAGACATACATCACAAGGATTGATGACCACATATTTTATAGATGGGATATTAATTATGAATAGCAACGACTACCACTACCTAAAGGAGTGGATAAGGGAAAAGAACGCAAGAAGTCTTAAACATAAGATACGTCTAGAGAAAAGACGCAATGAAATGAAACAAAAACAAAAAAAGGAGAAAGACAATGACAAAAAAAGTAAATAATGGATTTAAGGTAGATATGAATAGTGAAGATGTTCTTATAGCAGGTGGTACAAGAAGAGTGTTTCTTAAATACCACAATGATTTAAGGGATATGCTCATGCACATTGACGAAGCGAGAGATATTACTTTAGGTCATATTAAAACAATAGAGGACTTGGTACATGAGCTGCACAGTTCAATGGACTTTGTGCCACAAAAGAATCAGGAAGATGATACACCCAACCACTATGCAGACTTTGTATTGCCTTCTGATAAAAAAGCATGGCAAAGAGCATATTAAAAATCTTCTGGTAATAGGAAGATAACACTTGACAAATGCTTAAATATATTATATAACACAACATCACTTAACAAAAAGGAGAATTATTATGCCGTATGATGTTATACCAATGGTACATGAAGTACCTGAAAATTTAGACTTCTCTGTTGATTTTGAAACAACAAAGTTTGATGAGAAGAAATATGTTATAAACGAAAAGACAGGTGACTATCTTGGTGTCGTAGGACAAGGGTTCAACTGTGCTAGTCACAAGAAGTTCTTTGAGGGTGTTCAGAATGTTATGGTTGATAACGTACCTGATGCCATGACAGACTCTACTGTAAGATGGTCTAATGCTAGAAACAACGCATGGGCAATGATGGATATAGTTATGCCTAATGTTACCACTACTATCCAAACAGATAAACATTCTACAACAATAGCACAAAGAGTTATAGCCCTACATGGTATAGATGGATCATGTTCTAACCAAGTATTCTTTGGTGCTATCGACTTCTTCTGTACCAATGGAATGATTACAGGTGACTATGATAAAGTTAGACGTAAGAACACATCTAATTTCTGCATGGATAGGTTTATAAAGGAACTTAATCAAAGTAGCATAGACTTTCACGAACAATCAGATAAGTTACAGACTTGGGCAAGTATAGAATTACCTACCTACTCAACTAAAGGTTGGAGTGAATTTCTTTCTTCCATTATGAAGTCAGACAGAAAAGCAGAGAAGATGATTCCACTTGTACAACAAGAGGTCAGTAAACGTGGTAGAAATGTGTTTGCACTCTATAGTGCCTTTACTAACTATGCTTCCTACGCTGATGAGAGAAATGGTTTTAGCTTACGTAATACAGGTAGAGATACTGCACCCCAGTCTATGTGGGCAAGGGAGAATGAAGTTACTAAATGGATTTCTACACCACAATTTAAACAATTAGTTGCGGCATAATTGTGGCTACTATTACTCTTAAAAATTTAGTAAAAGAATATTATTTATGCTTTGAGTTCAAGAGTTTACGTGACGAAACTAAACAACAATATCAATATCTTTTTAACGTACTCTTGGACACAAAGTTATCAGATTTAAATAAAAGATTAGGTGACTTGCCTATAAATAATATTACTACTCTTGTTGCAAAACGTGCTTACAATGATTGGTGTAATAGAGGTGTACACCTTGCCAATCATATCATGTCTGTAGCAAGGATTGTATTTAACTATGCTATAAGTATGGAAAAAATTACAATAAACTCTTTTAGTAATATCAAAAGACGTACACCAGAAAGACGTAAAACAGTTTGGACAAAACAAAATGTTAAAGACTTTTTGGATGCTGCCTACTCTAATTTTAAAACTCGTAACGTAGGGTTGATAGGACAGATGGCATATGAATGGTGTCAAAGATTAGGTGATATGCGTGTATTAAAATGGTCTGATTTAGATTTAGATATGCAACGAATGCATATAGAACAATCTAAACGTAGAGCAGAAGTATTCTTACCTATATCTGATGATTTAAATGCTATGCTTGTACAACAGAAGGAAGATTTTGGTTTTCAAGAGTATGTTGCACCAGAAGTAAAGCCTATAGGTGGTGTTTATCATCCTTATACGCTGTTTAAGCTTCCTAAGATAGCTAGAAGAGTCATGGCATTAGCTGACCTACCTAAAGAGTTAAGACTATCTGATCTCAGACGTACTGGAACAGTAGAGATGGTTGATGCAGGTGTTTCTATGGGAAATATTATGGCAGTTACAGGTCATGCTAACCCTCAGAGTGTAAAACCTTACATGAAAAACACATACACTAGTGCTAATTTAGCATTAGAGAAAAGAAAACAGTTGACAGATGTTTAAAGTTATGTTAAAAGAACATTGTCATTGCCCAAACATATATAATATATATAATACATATATAATGAAAGGTATATAAAATGTTAGACTTTGTAAATAACCTAGACGTACCTATTGGAGAGACACGTAGAATGAATTGTCCTAACTGTAATGGATATAAAACTTTTACTGTGACAAATAATATGGGTGCTTTATTGTGGAATTGTTATAAAGTTTCTTGTAACGTAAGTGGAAAGAAGAAAGTTTATTTATCCATAGACGATATACAAGAGACATTTAATTCTAATTCCTTGTATAAGGAAGAGGAAACATTTGTATTGCCTGAATATGTTGTGGACAGAAAGAACACACCTGACGTTGTTAGGTGGTGTGATGAGTGGTCTATTAATTTAGATGACCTTGATATTCACTATGATGTGAAAGAACATCGTGTAGTGTTTCCTATCTACAAAAATGGTAGATTAGTTGATGCTATAGGTAGGTCACTCAAAAATAAATTACCCAAATGGAAGAAATATGGAAATTCAGGGTTGCCTTTTTCTTTCGGATGTGGTAAGGTGGCTGTAGTTGTTGAGGATTGTGTGAGTGCTTCAATTATAGGTAGTGATGTATATGTCGGGGTGGCTGTGTTGGGTACATCACTTACCGAGACACATAAGAAGTACATATCACAATTCTCAACAGCCATCATTGCATTAGACCCCGATGCGTTACCTAAGACACTATCTTTTGCAAAAGAACTTAGAGGACACGTAAAAGATGTACGTGTTCTCCGATTAAAAGACGATTTAAAATATAAAAGGAGAGAAGATATAATAAATTTAACAAACCTAACCCCGAAGGAGATTGAAAATGGAACTTTCATTAGTACGTAGTTTAATGGACAAGGAGTTTTACGAAGATCATCGTGGAGCAAGATGTCCTGATAGACTTTTTAGTAAAGATACTAGAAAAATAAAACAAGCTATAGATAAAGCTATGGATAGGTATGAACGAACTGTTACACCTGATGAGATTGAAGCATTATTTATGTCAGACAATCCATCATTAACAACAGCACAGAAACAAGCCTATTCACATTTATTTAAGCAAATAAAGAATGAGAAAATATTAGGTAGTGATATTGCACAAGAGGTACTGTCTAAACTATTCCAACAAGTAGTTGGAGAGGACATTGCTAATTTAGGATTTGACTATGTAAATGGTTCTCTAACAAGTCTTGAACCTTTAAGGTTATTACTTGAACAACACAATGATGATTTTACACCCGATTTAAATGTGGAGTGGGATGATATGGATATAGAAACATTACTTGCAAAGAATGCTTTAGAAGCAAGATGGCATTTCAATATACCAGCATTGACTAGACAGATTAGTGGTGTTAATGAAGGACACTTGATTGAGATAGGTGCTAGACCTAATACAGGTAAGACATCTTTTCATGCAAGTATGATCGCTGCACCAGATGGTTTAGCACATCAAGGGGCTGAATGTATTGTGTTATGTAATGAAGAAGGAAGTCATAGAGTTGGTGCTAGATACTTAACTGCAGCGACTGGAATGACAATGCAAGAAATAAAAAATAATCCAACGAAGGCTCGTGACTTATACCATCCCGTAAAAGAACGCATAAAGATAAAAGATGCTACTGGTAGAGATATGGCTTGGGTAGAGTCTGTTTGTAAATCTTATAAACCTGATGTTGTATTACTTGATATGGGAGATAAGTTTGCTAGAACAGGTGGCTTTGCTAGGGCAGATGAAGCACTAAAAGCTAATGCTATACATGCTAGACAGATAGCAAAGCAACATAAATGTGCTATGTTTTATATGTCACAGTTGTCGGCTGATGCAGAAGGTAAAGTCTTACTTAACCAAAGTATGATGGAAGGAAGTCGTACTGGTAAGGCAGCAGAAGCAGACTTAATGATTTTGATAGCCAAGAACCCACCAAAACAAGATGATGGAGAAGGCGAAGACATCGAAAGACATTTAAATATTGTTAAGAATAAGTTGACTGGTTGGCACGGCATGATTAATTGTCAGCTAAACTATCAAATTGGAAGATATGAAGCATGATACAGCGAGAACTGTTTGACATTGAACTATTACATATTGATGGTGAAACAAAAACATGCAGTAAGTGTAATAAAAGATTACCACTAATTGCTTTTAGCGTTTCATCAGGTGCAAACTTTCTTAGACCCGAATGTAAAAAATGTAATAACGAAATGACTAAGGTGAGAAATGAATTAAGAAAAATTCATGGAATGCCAAAGGAAGATTACAAATGCCCTATCTGTAAAAAAGATGAAAGCGAAGTTGCAGGTAAGGGTGGTTTAAGAAATGGTGCATGGGTATTAGATCATTGTCACGACACAGAAACCTTTAGAGGTTGGTTGTGTCATAGTTGCAACAGAGCATTAGGTGGATTTTCAGATAGTGTTGACATTTTAAAAAAAGCTATTATATACTTAAAGAAACATAAGGAGAAAATAGATGAAACTAGTACTTGACGTAGAGAATACAGTTACTAAGCGTAACGATAAAATGCACTTAGACCCTTTTGAAAAAGATAATAGCCTTATTATGGTTGGTTGTCTTACAGAGACAGGGAAAGAATATTTATTCCATCACGATACTGGTTTTGATGGAGTACAGGAATTATTAGACCAGACTACTATCCTAATTGGTCATAATATATCTTATGATTTAATGTGGCTTTGGGAATGTGGTTTTAAATATGATGGAGATGTTTTTGATACTATGCTTACAGAATATATATTATTACGTGGTCAGAAAAAACCTCTATCATTAGAAGCTTGTGCAGAAAGATATGAATTAGAAACACAAAAAAAAGATACACTAAAAGAATATTTTAAAAAAGGTTTAGGAGTAGGTGACGTACCTAAAGATGAACTATCTAGTTATCTATCTGCCGACTTATCAGCTACACAGGAGTTATCAAATGAATTATACAAAAAACTTAATGACGATGAGCATAGTGGTTTGCTTAATACTGTTATGCATACCAATCGTGTTGCCCTTACTCTTGCTCACATATATAAGCGTGGCTTTGCTGTTGACGAAAGGGCATTGGATAAAGTTAAGAAAGAGTTTGAAAAAGAAAAAACAGGTATCGAGAAGAGACTTTCTATTCAAGTTAAAGAACTTATGGGAGACACCCCTATAAATTTAAATAGCCCAGAGCAAATGTCTTGGGTAATATACAGTAGAAAACCAAAAGAAAAAACTACTTGGTTAAATAACTTTTCACCCTATATGAATAAGAACGATTTAAACAGTAAAATTAAAGAGTATTCAGAGTTAGTATATAAAACTATAGCAGTTAGATGTAATAATTGTTATGGCTCTGGAATAATAAGAAAGATAAAGAAAGATGGAACACCTTACATAAATCATCCTAAATGTTCTACTTGTAGTGGGTCAGGTTATATATTTAAACCTACTAGTAAAATTGCAGGTCTTAAATTTAATCCACCGACAGCTAAGTGGGTAAGTGCAAATGGTTTTAGTGTAAATAAGAATATGTTGGGAGTATTACAACATGTATCTAGAAGAAATGATTCAATAAAAGCTTATAACTTTTTAACTGATTTACAGAGATTATCTGCATTAGATACATATCTTTCATCTTTTGTCGAGGGTATTAAATCATACATAAAGACTGATGGAAAATTACATGTAAGACTTTTACAACATAGAACCTCTACAGGTAGGTTTAGTGGGGCAGACCCCAATATGCAGAATATGCCTAGAGGTGGAACATTTCCTGTGAAACGTGTATTTGTTTCACGATGGAAAGGTGGTAAAATATTAGAAGCAGACTTTGCTCAGTTAGAGTTTAGAACTGCTGCATATTTATCACAGGATAAAACAGCAATAAAGGAGATTGAAAATGGTTTTGACGTACATAGTTACACTGCCAAAGTTATTTCTGAAAGTGGTCAGAAGATTACTAGGCAAGAAGCGAAAGGGCATACCTTTGCACCCCTCTTTGGGGCAACGGGATTTGGGAGGACATCTGCTGAAGCAGCGTATTATGAACAGTTCAATAAAAAATACAAAGGCATCGCACTTTGGCATTCCAGATTGGCTAAAGAAGCTTTAACAACATATAAAATAAAGACACCTTCAGGTAGAGAGTTTTCTTTTCCTGAAGTAGTCAGACGATTAAATGGCGGGGTAACACATTTTACTCAAATTAAAAATTACCCTGTCCAATCGTTTGCTACAGCCGATATAGTGCCATTAATTTTAATGGACATAGATAAGCGACTAGAGAAATATGTGTCTTGTGTAGTTAATACTGTTCACGATTCGATTGTAATTGATGTTCACCCAGATGAAATAGATCAAGTTAATGAAATAATACAGAAGACTAATGAGGACATGACAGATACTGTAAATAAACATTTTAATATAAATTTAAATGTTCCATTATTATTAGAAGCAAAAATAGGTAATAATTGGCTTGACATGAAGGAAGTAATGTGATATAACATTAAAACTTACTACAAAAAGGAGAAAATAATATGACAGAATTAGTAACAATAAATACAGACAATTATGGTGCTATGGCAAAAGCTATGGGTATAGCTGGTGCTAGTACCGAGTCAATGAAGAAATCAAATAATCTTAATAGGTTAAGAATATGGCATTCACCTATTATGGGTCAAGCTGAAGTAAATGGCAAGACTAAAAACGTGGAGATTATAGAAGGTGGTACATATAGATTAGAGGTACTTGAAAATGATACATCTACTTTCTATTATTCTAAAACAGCTACTGTTCGACCCTTTATGCAAAGGTATATGTATAGAAGATACATAGCAAATCCAAATGCTAAAGCTGGAGAGCCTAAAGGTACTTTCCATAGAACTATTATGTCGGACAATTTAAATATAGACCTAAAGGATAACACTGGAAGATTTAATTGTGGTAAACCTGCAGGATATATTGAAGACTTCAAAGCTTTATCTCAAGACTTACAAGATTTAATTAGACAGATAAAACGAGTACGTGTCGTATTTGGAACAATTAAATTGGATAAACCTGTAGATGAAAAGGGTAAAGAAACTAGTTTAGATGAAGTTCCTTTTATATGGGAGATTGATAATAAAGATGCCTATAAGACAATCGGTAATCAGTTTAATATCTTCTTAAAGAAGGAAAGACTTCCTTTACAGCATAATATGTTATTAAAGGAAACTGAAGAAAACCCACTACCTAATGGTTCAAGTTTTTATACACCTAATGCGTATGTAGACTTGTCCAAGATGTTAGATATAGACCCTAAAGACCACAAGACTTTTTCAGATTTTGTGGATTGGGTAAAGAATTATAATGATTATATCTACAAAGAATGGGAAGAGAAAGTACACGCTAGACAAGAAGCTATGACTGATGAAGACACAAATACTGTCGATCAGTTTATAGATGTTGAACTAGAAGAAGGTAAAAAATAATGACCCATTCTGCTGAATTATCTATACATCAATTTATGACTGATGCTGTCAGAGGTAAATCTACTATGTCAAAAGAAGTAATAAAACAAGTAGGTGATGACGTTATGGATGCATTGGAAAGACAATTCGATAGTGGTAATAGCAGAGACAATTTTACTTTACGTATGTCAAATATTGGTAGACCTACTTGTCAGTTATGGTTTCAAAAGAATAAACCAGAGTTAGCTGAACCAAAGCCTACCAATTTTTTGATGAATATGATGTTAGGTGATATTGTTGAAGCTGTATTTAAAGGTTTACTAAAAGCAGCGAAAGTTAAATATAAAGATTCAGAGAAAGTTAAACTTAAATGTAAGGATAAAGAAGTTCAAGGTAGCTACGATCTTATTATAGATGGTGCTGTTGATGATGTTAAGTCTGCATCAGATTGGTCTTACAGAAATAAATTTGAATCTTTTGAAACATTAAATGATGGAGATGCTTTTGGTTATATATCACAATTAGCTGGTTACGCAAGAGCTACTAACACTAAAGCTGGTGGTTGGTGGGTTGTTAATAAAGCTAATGGTAGATTTAAGTATGTATCTGCTGAGAATTTAGACGTAGATAAACAGCTTAAAAAAATAGAAGAGACAATTAAAACTGTAGAGGAAAATAAATTCAAGAGGTGCTTTGAACCAGAGGAAGAATTTTTTAGGGGTAAGCCTACTGGTAATAAAATTCTAAGTAAGAATTGCACCTTTTGTGATTTTAGAAAAGCCTGTTGGGAAGGTTTAAAAGAACTTCCCTCAGTAAAATCTAAAGCACAATTCCCCAAAATTGTTTCATATATAGAACTAGGAAAGGAGAATAAACTATGAAAGAATCTATAGACGAAATGGCTGAGATAATAAAAGAAAAAGAAAAGGAACTGTATGAAATGAAAAAAGAATACAGGGAACGTAGAACTGAAGGATTACGTAGTGCTATGGAGCAACGCAAAGAAGCTGAAAAGCTAGTGCGTGATGAGATGAAAGCTCTTGGTTACGAAAACGGTTTACCCTTTAATTCAAATATACGTTGGTATAACTTTTAAAAATGTCAGCTTATAGTGCTAGACAAGTAGCACGTAAAAATGGGTATAGGAGTGGTTTGGAAGATACTGTAGCCACCTATTTAAGAGAACATAAAGTTAAATTTCTTTATGAAAAAGTTAAAATAGAGTGGGAAGACTTAGCTTATCGCACCTATACTCCCGATTTTGTTTTAGATAATGGTATTATTATTGAAACAAAAGGTATATTTACTGTTGCAGATAGACGTAAACATTTATGCATAAAGAAACAGCATCCTGATCTAGATATTAGATTTGTATTTACAAATTGTAAAAAGAAATTAATGAAAGGTGCAAAATCTAATTACGCTGAATGGTGTACAAAATATGACTTTCTATATTACAATAGAATTATACCCGAAGAATGGCTAAAAGAAAAAGGAAAAAACAACCATCCTAAGTTTATACAATTCTTAGGAACAAAAATAAGGAGATAAATATGATGAACTTTTCAAATAAAAATCCAGCATCTTGTTTTATAGAATTAGAACCTGATCAATATAAAGATGGCTCTTGGTCTGGTGGACTAAAAATAAATATATTAACTTCTAAAGACAATCCTATGCCAGAAGAAAGTGTTAAAAGTTTACTTCACTTATCCCAACTAGTGGCTAGTACAGTTGCTTTGATGGAACAGGACACTCTGTTAGCTGATAAGCTAGAAAAATTTGTTACTGAACCAGAGGAAGAAAATAAGTTAGAAGTAGTATCTAGAGAAGGAAACGTAATAAACTTAAACTTTAAAACAACAACACAAGGAGAAGCATAATGGCTACTATGAAAGAAATAGTTGAATTTGAAAAGGACTCTAAACAAGAAACTATGGATGAGTTTAGGTATAAAGATATTAGAAATAAGGATATGGTTAATAATCCACCTCACTATAATCAGTATGAAATTGAATGTATAGATGCCATTAAAGCTTGTACAGGTGAAGGTTTTGCAGCGTACCTTCAAGGTAACATTTTAAAATATTTATGGAGATATGATTATAAAAATGGTATTGAGGACTTGAAAAAGGCACAATGGTACTTAAATAGACTAGTAGAGATTAAAGATGATAAGAGTTAAAATGATGATGACTCTTGACATAGATGAAGAAGAGTACGTTGTACCTGCTGATGGAAGAGTAGATGAAGAAATCGAGGACTTTATACGAGAAACATTTCACGATTTAGGTGGTACAACAATAAAATATTTTAGAATAACAAGTGAGGAGATGTATAATGAATAATAAAAAATTACCAACAGACTATCAAACATTTATAGCGTTATCTAGATATGCTCGTTGGCTACCTGAAGAAAACAGAAGAGAAGAATGGTCTGAAACTGTAAACAGATATTTAGATTATATGTCAGATCATTTAAAAAAGAAACATAAATTTGATCTATCATTTGAAATGAGGGAACATCTATTTGACTACATAACAGATTTAAATATAATGCCTAGCATGAGAGCATTAATGACTTCAGGTAAAGCATTAGATAAATGTCATGTAGCTGGATACAACTGTTCTTATCTTCCTATAGATAGTCCTCGTGCATTTGATGAATGTATGTATATTCTTATGTGTGGTACAGGTGTAGGATTTTCTGCTGAACGTGAAAATGTAGATAAGCTTCCTATTGTTAATGAACATTTTGAAGACAGCACTACAGTTATTAAAGTAGGTGACTCTCGTTCAGGTTGGGCTAAAGCATTGCGTGAACTAATTGCTATGCTCTATGTAGGACAAGTTCCTGAGTTTGATGTAGAAGATGTCAGACCTGCAGGAGCAAGATTAAAAACATTTGGTGGTAGAGCATCAGGTCCTGATCCATTAGTAGACTTATATAGATTTTGTATTTCATTATTTAAAAATGCAGCAGGTAGAAGATTGTACCCAATTGAATGCCATGATTTAATGTGTAAGATAGGAGAAGTAGTAGTTGTTGGTGGTGTCAGACGTTCTGCCCTCATCAGTCTTTCTAATCTTGGTGATGATCAAATGCGACATGCAAAATCAGGACAATGGTGGGAAACACAAGGACACAGAGCATTAGCGAATAATAGTGTAGCCTATAAAGGTAAAATACAAATGGAAACATTTATGCGTGAGTGGCTATCTCTAGTAGAGAGTAAGTCAGGTGAACGTGGTATCTTTAATCGTAAGTCAGCTATTACTCAAGCAGAAAGAAATGGAAGAAGAAAAACTGACTACGAGTTTGGTTGTAATCCTTGTAGTGAAATTATACTGAGACCTTACCAATTCTGTAATCTATCTGAAGTAGTTGTACGTGAAGATGATGATATTGAAACTCTTAAAAATAAAGTTACTATGGCTACTATCCTAGGTACATTCCAGTCAACATTAACTGACTTTAAATATCTAAGAAAGATATGGAAAGATAACACAGAAGAAGAACGACTATTAGGTGTATCTCTTACAGGTATTATGGACAATAAGTATTTAAATTGTGACAATGAAAAACTTAAAGACATATTAATAACATTAAAGGAGACAGCAATTGAAGTTAATAAAAGATATGCAGAACAGCTTGGTATTCCTCAATCAACTGCCATCACTTGTGTTAAACCTAGTGGTACAGTTTCTCAACTTGTGGATAGTGCAAGTGGTATTCATGCTAGACATAGCAAGTATTATATTCGTACTGTACGTGGGGATAACAAAGACCCTCTTACACAGTTTATGATTGATAGTGGTATTCCACATGAACCTGACGTTATGAAGCCTGACAGTACAACTGTATTTAGTTTTCCTATGAAGTCACCAGAAGGTGCTGTCACTAGAAATGATATATCAGCTATTGACCAATTAAGAATGTGGCAGACATACCAAGAAGCATGGTGTGAACATAAACCATCTGTTACAATTACTGTTAAAGAAGATGAATGGTTAGAAGTAGGCGATTGGGTATATAGAAACTTTGATGAAATATCAGGAATTAGTTTTCTACCACATAGTGATCATACCTATGCTCAAGCACCTTATCAAGAAATTACTGAAAAACAGTATAAAAAGCTTGACAAGTCTATGCCAAATGTGATAGACTGGTCATTACTACAAAATTTTGAAAAAGAAGACAATACTACAGGCAATAAAGAGTTAGCCTGTGTTGCTGGAGTTTGTGAAATAGTAGACATACAAGCTTCATAATTAGGTACTAGACCCTTCGGAGGGTACGTTTTACCCCTCTGACGGTCTTTATATGAAGATAAATTTTTAAAAAGGAGAAAAATATGAGAGAATTACTAATAAGTGCAGCAAGAAGCTATTATATGGGCTTACTAAATAGACATATATCAAATGTTGAAGTTTTATTAACTAATCCTATGGGTATTAGTGGAGTAGCTGATAAACATCAAGATATTCAAGAAGCAATTGAAGTAGAATTAGGTATTATTGCTGATTACAATGATAAGTTAGAAGTCTTACAAAGATTTTTTATTAAACCTCAAAACGAAACTAAAGAGGAGACTACCAAAAATGAGACAACAAAGAAGTAGAAAAGAACGTGGTTTATCTAAATCCGATGCACCTTTAATTATACAATATACAAAAGGTGTCAATGCATTTAAAAGAAACGATAGAACTATTTATAATTTAAATACTATGCAATATAGGGAATGGTTACGTGGATGGAATGATGCATATGCTATACAATTAGAGAAAGTAAAGTCTTATGAAACTAGAAGAAGAGGTAAAAAAATATATGCAGAACAAAAATAAAAGTATGATAACTGCTAATACGTATCAAATAGAAGCAAAGAAGACAGCTATCTTTCCTGCTAACAAAGCCTTAGAGTATTTATCTCTAGGGTTAGTTGGTGAAGCTGGAGAAGTAGCTAATAAAGTAAAGAAGATTATTCGTGATAAAAAGATTGATGTGGATGTAGCAAGTGAGATTGGAGATGTACTATGGTACTGTGCTATGTTAGCTGATTATTTTGATGTTAATCTTGGAAAGATAATGGAAGATAATATTGTTAAATTACATTCTAGAAAAAGTAGAGGTACATTAGGTGGTAGTGGAGATAATAGGTAAATTAAGGTAAAAACTTACTTCTAAATTCTTTTCCAAATACACGTTCAGAGTCATCTTTTACTTTAACTAAATCTTCATCTGTGTCACCAAATATTCTTTCGTACTCAAATATAGCTGTTTCATAATCACCCATAGTACCATCAGGAAATTTTATATCATAAAGGGAAGTACCATTACCTAAAGTAGGTTCATTTTTAAAATACCATTCTATATTTCCCTTTTTATCCATTGGTAAACTGTTCCAAATATTTTTAAATTTTTGATGTCTTTCTGCAATGGTATCTGTATCTAATAAAGCTAAAGTTTTAGCTCGTGCTTGATCTCTTTTTGCATTTATTAGTCTTTTTAAATAAAATCTTTTTAGTCTATCGCTAGGTATATTTTTATAATCGTCACTTAATACGTAGCCTGTAATTTGTGTATCTGAAAATATACCCATCCATCCTTTTGAAATATTTGATGCCGGTGCATCTCCTTTTATTTTTCTAGGAACAATTTCTCTATAGTCAAATCTCAATCTATCTAATTCAAACTTTACAGGATTTTTATCCCCTTCTTCTACCAAACCAGTAATCATTTTTAAAAAAGGATTTATTTTATGTATAGGTTTTTCATTTGTTGTTGGGTTAAAAACTGGCACATCACCTTCATCAGGTTCATATTTATCAGGAAATGATCGAGTAGCTTGTTTAAACCAGTATTCCATAAAATCAGTTGAAGTATTATCTTTAAGAACTCTATAATTAGGGTCTAATATAGTTCCAGCTATATCTTTTAACATACCCATAGGTACAGTAGCCCTATTAAATAAATTTCCTAGATACTTAGCTAAACCTTCTTCAAAGTCAGGATTATTCATTAAGCCACGTTCAGAAGCATTAAGTGAAAAATCAACTATTGCATCTGTAATATATAAACCAGTTCCACCTCTTCCTTGTCCACCTGTAAGTGCTTTTACAAAATCTCTTGTGGGAGTCGGTACATCTACTGCAATCTTATCATTATTGTGAAGCTGTGGCATCCATTTTCTTTTTCTATTAGGTCCAGTCATTCTATAAAGAGCATCTGCAGCAAAAGCAAATGCCATATATGGACCTAGTGTAGCAGTAAGATTTAATCTACCTGTTCCAAAAGGATTATTAATTTCATAAGGACCAGAACTTTCATCTCCAAAATGATGTCTTATACCATAAAAAGCTGCTAAAGTAGCTAGACCCGATACTTGTGATCCAAATGTTTTAGCATCTAGTGCTAATCTAATTTGAGGTAGTATTGGTATTCCTCTTGCTCCCTTTGCACCTGCTTCTTTATTTAGAATACCACCCATATTGACAATGCCTAATATTGGCATATGTTCATATGCGAATATAAGTTGATTGACTAGGTATCTAGGAAAAGGTGCTGCTGCTGTACCAACAAAAGGTGTCATCTGTACCAATTTTATAAATGTATCTGCACCAACATTAAAAGCACCTTCTCTTCCTTGAAATTTACCTGTTTGATACGTTTGCTCTAAAGCAACTCTCATTGCTTCACCGATAGCTTTATCATCTATTAAACTAAATTTTCCTGCTGAACTTGAAGCGTTAATTGGATCAAGATACTGGTCTTCAAAAAACCCTTTTAAACCCCCTCTTTGACCTGATGCAAAAAGATACTTATCAATTTCTTTAGAAAACGTAGCACGTTTAAACATATTATCACTTAGTGTATTAAGATAATTTGCTTTTCTAGCTAACCAAAGAAG
>Ga0098054_1000990_pt1 | contig 15131 bp, 22 predicted proteins | sample 16_taG_FD_75048 | JGI IMG/M metagenome (GOLD analysis project Ga0098054, IMG submission 75048) | Marine viral communities from the Subarctic Pacific Ocean - 16_ETSP_OMZ_AT15313 metaG | ecosystem: Environmental > Aquatic > Marine > Oceanic | place: Pacific Ocean | collected 2015-01-18
AAATTAAACTTTGAACCCATGGTTCCTCCAAAATGAATAGGTTTTACAACTTGATTATGTATACAATACCACATAATTTGGCATTCTACACAAATTATTTTTAAGAAAGCATTAATGTATCGCTATTTTCATCACTATTTTCATCTTGCACAATACTGCACCCGATTGATAGCAAATTCATAGCAGCGCTGGACGCATGCTCTAGAGCAAACCTCACAACTTTTGTAGGATCAATAACACCGGCATTGAACATGTCAACGAAATCTCCGGTGCTGGCGTTATAGCCATTGTTATTCTTTTGCCTGGCGACCTTCTCCAGCACAACCTGTGGGGATACACCGGTATTGTTCACAATTTGCAAAAGTGGAGCATAACAGGCATCCTTTACAATCGATGCACCTGCCGCAGTGCCGCTAGATAGCTTGTTTTGCCTAATAGCCTCATCTACAGCCTTCGAAGCACGAACTAAAGCAACACCACCACCAGGTAATATCCCTTCATCTACGGCCGCTTGGGTAGCATGAAGGGCATCCTCAACGCGGTCTTTGCGTTCTTTCATTTCAACCTCTGTGGCTCCGCCCACTCTCAGTACAGCAACAGACCCTGTTAGACGCATAATTCTACGTTTAAGAACACTTCTCTCATGATCACTTAGTGAATTGTCATGTAGAGTATTCTTTAGTTCAGATATTAGGCTTGAAATTTTATCCTTATCACCCGAGGTTGAGATGAACAAAGTTTTATTCTTATGGACGATAACCTTTTTTGAAAAGCCCAATTTATCTAAAGTTAATTCAGCTAACTCTTCTTCATCAACGTTGATAATTTCCTTGCACCCTATTAGAGCAGCAATATCATTTAGAGCACTAAGAGAATTGTCGCCAAATTCAGGAGACCTTATAGCACAGACTTTTAGGGTACCTTTCATTTTGTTTACGACCAATCCCTGCAAGGCATCACCGTCGACATCAGAAGCTATTATTAGTAAGCTCTTTTGGTTTTGATGCAATTCCTCAAGAAGAGGTACAATTTTCTTTAGAGAGGTAATCTTGGTGTTGCATAAAAGAACATAACAATCTTCAAGCTCACTGGTCATTGCGGACTGATTTGTCACAAAATACGGAGACAGAAAACCTCTATCGATCTGTGTGCCTTCAACAACTTCTAAAGACGTCTTAAATCCCTTGGCTTCCTCGACGGTAATCACTCCATCGGTACCAACTGCATTCATAGCATTACAAAGTAAATTTCCAATGTTATTATCACCGTTGGCGGAAACTGTACCAACTTGTACTATTTCTTCGTCCTTGGTAACCTTTGTCGACATTTCCTGGAGTCTATCAATTACTGCCTCAGTAGCTAACTTAATCCCAGTCTTAATTTCTGCAACATTATACCCTGCAGCAATTAGTTTAGTTCCCTCAGTAAAAATACACTGGGATAACACTGTCGAAGTGGTTGTTCCATCACCAGCCTCATCAGCTGTGCGAGCTGCAGCTTCCTTGACAATTTGCACCCCTAGGTTTTCAAAGCGACCTCGAAGATTTATAGAGTTAGCAACTGTAACTCCATCCTTCGTAAGGTGAGGAGCCTGACCTGGGCGTTCAATAACTACATTTTGACCACTTGGTCCCATAGTAACCTTGACTGCATTCGCTAGGGTGTCAACCCCATTCTTGATCTTTGATCGAGCTTCATCTCCAAATAGAAGAACCTTATTGTCGTTAATCATCCCTGTAAGAGCCTTTTAGTTTCTGTAATGTTTTGCTGTTCTTTCTCAAGAACACGACGCTGCCTTGTAACAACATCCTCCGCAATTAGAAGATCTCCAACTACCATAGCGATTTCCTGGCTAGAAATAATTTGGCGATCGCGAAGATCCTTAATTTGTTGTTCTGATAATATCTTTTCCATTTTTACAACTTAAGTCTAAATTTTGTAATGTAAACGTCAAAAAGTATCGGTGAATTTTTGCCAGTACTTTTCAGTTAACATTGAGTGAAATTGCATTTCATTAATCCTTGAGTAAAGCTCATCCCACTTAGGGTCAGTCTTACTATGAAAACATTCACTAATTTCACTATTAGAGAATGTTGAAAATTTTATTAGATTTACGTTCCTGTCAAATAGGTTTCTTTTTTCAGGATCATCTAAGAACGTTTGCATTTTAAAATTGTTTTCTAAAATAGACTCTGCTCGCTTAGGGCCTATGCCAGAAAAACCATCTATGTTATCGGACTTATCTCCTACCAATGCTTTCCAAGCAACGTAGTCATAGTCAGGGCTATCAATAAAGCTTTTCTTTCTTGGGTTGTAAAGCTTTATTCGATTAGAATCCTTTGATAGCAATTGGATAAAATCTGAGTCTGTAGACACAACAATACACTCATCTTTACAATGAACCTTGTTGGCTAAATTTGCTATAACATCGTCACATTCGTAATTCTTGTGTGATATTACATTGATAGGAATATAATTCTTAAGAATGTCTAAGATGATATTTTTTTGGTTTGCAAAAGATTCATCAACCTCTTTTACTCTGTTAGCCTTATATTCAGGAAGAAGATCATATCTGTGATGAGGTCGACCCTCTAAGACGAAGTAGACCTCGTCTGAATTAAACTTCTCACAAATGCTTCTAAGGCTTCTAAGAAAGGAAAAGACAATTCCAAATTCTCCAACGTTGAATCGCCCCCTAGAACGGTAAATAAGATTAAAACCATCTATCAATAAAACTTTTTTCATTTTAGTCCTGCACCTAGTTTGACATTTGCAACAGTTCCATTCTCCAGGGTGATTCTAACCTCTTCATCGTTAGTTGTCCCGGGTTCACTTGGAATTGTTTCGTAAGTTTGTTTGTTCATAACCTCTTCTGCGGCAACAAAATTTTCAGTTACATTTTCAAAATGAGAAGATGCCATAGAATTAGCATTATCTAAAATTTTGCTTATTGCCTTATTTGCATTTTTTTCCAACAGTGTTCTTACGTCCTCGAGACTTACAAATGGTTCACCCCCAATATCATCAAGATCAAACGACTTGTTGGTATCCCCCTTGGAAGGTGCAGCAACATTATATGATACAGTTTGACCCCCAATAGATTTTCGTACAATTTGTTCTGTAACTTGAACAGGGAGAACTTTTTGTTTGTCACTAAAGACAAGATAGAGAATTTGGCCTACTTCATACATTAATAATATTATAGCTGCTACTATTCCTGTGTTTCAAATTATTTTACGGATTCAAGATGAAATTTGTATTTAGTGTCCTGGGTTTTCCAGTACTCTCTGCTTTTCAGTAATTTTTGATACTTTTTGGTTGCAGGGTTCGTGGTTTTTAAGGCTTTCTTAATTCTTTGAAGATTGGTATGATTGAAGTCCTCAACTGAACCCATAAGAACATTGCACTTCTTCATCCCTCGGTGCTTGTACATAGAAACCTTTCCACGTGCACCATTAGATAAAGGTCTAAAATCATCAATAGTTAATCCCTCAAAAAACAAGACACTAAACTTATCAAATTCCTTGCTTGCCAGAACATACAAGTAATCTAAAGGACCCTTTGCAGAAAGAGTCTCATAATCAGATTGGAGGGAAAATGCGCCAGAAGCATGCCTAGATGTTAGTTTGCACTCTAGCTCTTTTTCAATTTCGCCAATATAAATATCGGGGCGGCCGGTGCGACCGTCTTCTAGGACACCATCATAAATTTTTGACAGTTCATTTGCAAAACACTTTTCTTGTACCTGTGAAAGAAGAATATTTCTCCTACCCAAGTTTGAGAGAATATCCATATTATATTTTCCATATAAGCCACGGATGTCCTCATGGAAAAAGGTCATGTTTTTGATTGCACTGTGTGCTACTTCTTTAGTGATGTATTGCATGATTATTACTATACATCATTTTGAGCAGTTTTACACAGAAAATCTAAGATAATTTTTGACGCACATTCTCGGTTATTTTCTGACCTTTTTGTACGGCTTCTTGTAGTGGTTCTAAACCTAAAACTTCACGGACTCGATCATATTCGCTCGGGGTCAAGTTACTCTTGAGTGTCGACATATCAGCATACTGATGTAGATCAAGCTGTGTGACTGGAAGTTCTTCTCCCTCTGGGCCAGGTTCAAATTCGCCAGTTGCACGGGACTCAAATATAAACAAAACTCCGGGCATTTCTTCATTTTCAGGAACCTGTATCAGGGGAATGTTTGAGGAAATACCATCATCTAGTTCTTCGTAAACTATCTCTGGAATCCAACTATTCGTTTTGGTTTTTGTCATAGATATAAATTATTCAACAAACACCATTTGTTAATAGATTATTCAATCTCTGTTGGTCTAACATTGGGTCCCAATTTGTTTATGAAGTCTTCGACCATAGTAATAAGCTTCTTAGCATCAGGGAGACCATCTCTTTTTACGGTTTCCCACTCTGACTGATCTGGAAGATCCTCTAAGGCCAAAGTCATAGCTTGACCTAGAAGAGCCTGCGCGCCAGCTTCCATCTGCTCTAGAAGCCCGGGCATAGCATTTACAAAGATTGTGTTAGCAATCATCTCCTCAAGTTTCTTGTCATCCATTTCACCACTTTTTGATGAAGCACCATCTGGGATCGCGTCTAGATATTCTTTCTTCTTTTCGGGATCTGACATTATAGATTTGACATCCTTATCTATTAAACCCTTAATTGCCGGCAATGCCTCTGCAGCCACTTCGATGCCTTCTGACTTTGCTGCATTTAGTACCTTTTCTGCTTCAGAAACATTTTTTACTTTAGATAGATCTTCGAAGAGATCGAAGTGTAATGTTAATTCTTCATCAAGATCCTTTAGTTGTGCTTCTTTCATGTCTTTTAAGTCTTGCACAATTTTTTCTGCCTCCGCATAAAAGCCAGATGTTTTTAGTAGAGTTTCGACATCTTCCTCTGAAACGTTTTGTTCTAGCAGTAAATTTGTCGATGAGTCGATCGATTCATTTTTTTGTTTTGAAGACTTATATTTGTTATAGGCCATTTTTCCTAAGAAATATATGCCAGCAACTGCGGCAACATTCTTGGCCACTGATGCAATACCACTTCCGCCCTTTTTGTCATCCTTGGAGGTGGCAGCATCCTCTTCATTCCACCAATTGTATACGGCCTTCGTTGTTTTAAAACCACCTTTTGCAGCAGCCTTGGTAAGCTGAGCCCCTGGTGCCATTACCCACATGAATAATTTCGCATCGGTTCCTAGCGGTCTCGAATCTTTTATGCCTTTTAGGTCACCTTTGATTTTTTCCTTTTCGCTCTTTCTTTGATCTCTAATCTTTTTGAGACTTGACGGTCTAAGCGTATACAGGTTCTTAATCGCAAACTTTCCGGCACTTGCAACATCTAGTAGATTTAAGCCTACTTCTTTAAAGAATGTTTTCAAGGGATCCCCTAAGATTTTCTTTACTGCTCCAGGGGTTAAGGCGCCGCCGCCGCCATAGTATTCAACAATTAATTTATTTTCATTAATTTGAGCTCTTACGAGTTTTCTGATTTTATTTTCTGTAATTTTATCCATACGGTACCATAAAAATAGATATAATCTAATTATACACGATAATTGCCTTATATTTATAACAGACATGAAAATAGGATTAATACCAGTATCAGCTAAGCCCTACCATGCAGGGCATCACGCCTTGGTTGAAATAGCAGCAAGGGAAAACGACTCAGTTATTCTCTTTGTTTCAACCTCGGATAGAACCAGAAAAAATGAGCTTCCAATTTATGGATCGGACATGATCAATGTCTGGAAGAATCATATAGAAAAAATTCTACCAGGAAACGTGGACGTCCAATATGGAGGATCACCAGTTAGAAAGGTCTACGAGGCTCTGGGTGACGCGGAAAAGGTAGGAAGTAAAGATACCTTCACTGTATATTCAGATCCAACAGACACCGCCCGGAACTACCCTGAGTCTAGCAGAGTAAAGAACTTTGCAGACTTATATACCGCTGGTCAGGTTCTTTTTGCTGCAGAGAAAAACCCTGGAATGTTTACTCGAGGCAAAGGTACGCCAGATGTGAGTGGAACAAAAATACGTGCAGCTATTGAATCAGGTGACATCAAGACCTTTACAGCCGGAATGCCAACTGGGTTTGATCACCGAGCAGTTTTTGATATTTTATCTAGTGCGAAAAACGAGTCCCTTATTAGGGAATACTTGTGCTATGCACTAAAAACCATATAATTTCTAACGTAAGTTCTTATTAGGCTTTCGTTGACCTGCTGTTCACCAATTCTTCGAGCTCGTCCGATGATTTGGTTGATCATGGCAAAAGCTCCGGTCAACTTGTAGATTCTCTCACTTCCAGGTGGGTACTCAAAAACTATTCCTTCAACTGTGGTATTTGCAGCTTTCTCAATTCCTTTGAGCTTAGATAACTGTTTTTGTAGCATGTTGCCAATAGACTCTGCATCTGGTCCGGAATAGTTTTGTAAGGTGGAAATAGCTTGATCTAATTCGTTGGCAATTCCTGAAACTGCACTATCATGATCAACCGCAAAAAACGACCTGACTCCTCTTAGAACCTCAACCGCGAAGTCGCTAATTGCTTTTTCAACCGGTAGAGCTACGCTTGAAATTATCTTAGCACTATTAGCCTTTGTTCCGAGCGAGCTAATCATTCTCTGTTTTTCTTTTGATTCACCCTTTTTGAGATCTCTCAAAGACATGTCGCTTTCTTGACCGAGAATAATTTTTATTAGTGCCTCGGACTTTTGATCAGATAATTTTAGCGGTGGGATAATTTCGTCGCGAAGCTTTTTTTCAACAAAATCTCCGATTGTATCCGAATCAGACATGCCTAGTGCATCAATCAAAGAAGTAAGATTTTCAAAAGGCCTTGAATCTACCAGTTTTTGAAGCTCAACTACCTTTGGCCCAAAGATTTTCCAATTTTCATTGTTGACTTTAATTTCGGCTCCGTCAATAGCAGAAATCAAGGTATTGAAATCCCCCTCATCATCAGATTCTCCAAAAGAAATAAGATCATGCAAGACTATATAATCAGCACCATAGTTGATTATGTTTGGGTTTCCTACATACATGATCTCAGCATTAACATAATTTTTGCCATTTCGACCAAATATTGAAATTAGCTGATCTTCATCTAAGGAATTGATGCCACCCTGGATAGCTTCGAACCCATTTACGAAAGCATTTTCCGCTGGGTGACCTTTCCACTTGGAGACATATTCGTCCGGGGTCATACCGCCGCGGCGGATATCACTAGGATTTCTAGCTGTCTTAACTTGTGCGGTCTCTGAGTCCCATGTAAAGAAAATATTTTGACCATCTACCTTTTCTAATGGTTCAACCTTTGCGTTGGCTACATCAGATAGAATAGACTTTACTTCTCCAAAAGTAATTTCAAGATCCTCATGTAAATGAGACATATGTCCGGCTGCACCACCCATAAAAACTCCTCGTTAGGTAAATATAAGATTATAGTAACACGAAACTAAAAATCTTGCACAAAATATCAAGATCGATCGTAAAGTTTTCTGTTAGCTCTCTTAGCTGCCCTAATCTGATTCCTAAGGCTTCCGACAGTTCTGGTGTAATTTTCACGACTTGCAGAACCTCTAGCTTGATAATCCCTTATGCGAACCATGCTAGCTAGCGTGCTTTCTAAGTCTTCAAGGTGTTCGTCAGAACCAAAAATAGCACTCGAGCCGTCTGACAGGGTAACATCGTCTTCGCGAAGTGATTTACGGGGGCCTTCAGATAATTTGTTACGCCTATCGTGATAGCATTCACCCACTACAATCGGAATAATTTCATCATCCTGTGGAACATCTACATCATCCATGCCAATAACTGGCTCTTCTTTATTATCTGGTGTGCTTATTTTTATACCTTTGTCCGATGGCTCTACAGCATCTTTGGCCTTAGTATCAGTGCTTATAACCTGTGCTAAGCCTGTTAGTATGACATATGCGGCCTGGCGATCCTCAGGGCGTAAGTCATTAAGGTAAGCCTCGAGAGCTTTTCTATTTTCTCCAGATTTTATTGAAGGGCCAGACCTAACAATATTAATAAGCTTTAATATGTCAGAAGACTTTGCTCGTCGAACCCTAGAATCAGTAGCGGCAGGTACCTTTACATCAGGATTATCTTTTGAATTACCCTCATCCTCGGGCTCATCATCGTTTTCATCTGCTTCGGAAACATCAGCGTCCCCTACGACTTCGCCGGAGTCTAGTCTCTTAAGGTCATCCGCCATCTGATCCTGTTTATCTTTTTCATCTTCTTTGAGATGGGAAAAAGTCTCAGATATTGATTTCTTGATTATATCCTCAATACCTGAGGGTAAGATTGTGTAATCACTTTTTGGCATTTCTCTGGCCCCTAAATCGTATCCTGTTTTGCCATTTTTCCTGATATAATTTTTTGATCTTCCTCATTGGGTGATCTTTGTGATCCTTGACGTACTGCTTTTTCTTGTCCGCCGACTTCTTTTCTCGGTTCACGATATCGTTCATAAACTTATCGAAGTTAAAATTTGACATATGGCCTCTCTATATTAAGTATCACCCATCATGGAGGATACCCACACTGATACTTTATTTTTATCATCTATGCGCTCGACCGTTATTTCGGTCGAGCGCGGGTTTTCTTTATTGTTTTCGAAAGTAAATTTCTCCTCATTGTTTTCTACAATAGAATATGAGCAAAATTTACCTTTTGTAAGACTGCTAATCATGCAATTTTCATTTGAAAAGAATTCAAAATAAACACTATCATGTACGTCTACTTCAATTTTAGTAAGGTTTCCAGATAAAGTTGTATTCTCAAAAATAAAAAAACATTCTAGTTTTTTTCTTTGAACTTCATTTTGACCAGAAAGTAAATCACTATCGATTCTTCCAGTTAGGGAATCACTAAAAAAGAAATTTCCTTCTTGGTTTTCGTCTTCCATTATTCCGGTAATCTGTAGTAGAGAATATCTTGGTACACTTGGTCGATATTTTTTGCATATTCAATATCGCTCTCTGTTACATCGTTAACCGTGTGCGTGTACACTTCAATCATAACCGAATCCCGTGAGACCTTTATTTCCCCATGGTGTTTCATGTGATCTTCAAAATCCAGCACTGCAGTAACGAAGTCTTTGACGTTTTCTCTATTATTGAATTTATAAACTTTGTGTAACCTATTTGGATCACTCACAACATTCCACGCGTCCTTACTAGAAATTGGAACTACAGGTGAACTACTCCCACATCTATATGGACTTGTGGATTCAAAAAGTTTATTTTCCATACCAGGAGATTCGTATAAAAAATCCTTCATTATTGAGGAAAGTTTTTTCGTCATGTACTATTCCTCCATAGAAATTGTTGATTTTAATGCCTGCTCCAAAGCCTGTTGTTTTTTCGAATTTGGCATAGAATACCATCTTTCAATACTTTTTTCAACTAGATCATCTCCAAGTTTACTAGCAGCCTCTAGGTCTGGTCCGGCATCTTGTAAAGCAGCCATAAGTGCGTTAACGTTTGCTTTCTTGTCAGCTAATCTTATAGCTTTTTCAATTATCGAGTCGTTCTTACTTACGTCTCCAACAACTTGATCAATTATCTTAGCATGGGCTTTTTCTGGAATTTTTAGCCCTTGGAGTATTGTTGTCATTCTTTTCTTTGAATCTCTTACTAGGGCTCGGTAGGCAGGGATAAAGAAACTGCCCATGAAATAGAACCTAAAAGAATCAGTCCCTTTTACAAAAGAAGGGTTTTGAACCATTACGTTGGCTTCATCTTCTTCTATATATTCTCCGTCAACAAGGGCTCTAGTAAATTCTTGAACTGCAAAGTCTTTGAATTTTTCAAGTTCATTCTCAGGTAATTTTTCTACTAGGTATCGGGAACGTTTTAGAATTTTTCCCATCTCTTGCCTAATACCAGAGGCACCTTTATAACCAAATTCATCCGCTAGGTCTTGAAGAATTTCATCATCATCTGGTTCTGGTTCAAACTCTTCTGACTCTAGTTCTTCTTCTTCTTCTTTGTCATAGTGCTTACCAAGTTTAATGTCTCCCCAGCGGGTCGCCTCATTGTGTACCTCTACCGGAGAAGTAACAATAGCATCCGTTAAGGCCTTGATTTCGTGATAAGTTTTTTCTATCAAATCGTCTGGAACTGAGCTAACTAACTGTGCCGCGGCTCTAGATAATTCTTTAGAATTTGCAGGGACATAGTCATTATCGTCTACAGGTGGAACATCAACAGTAAGCTGTATGTCAGCTGTCTGGTCTGCATCTAACGGAACTTCATTTGGAATAGTAGGATCATCGTGGCTTTTTGGACCAGGACGATCATAAATACCATATGGAACATAGCCATCCTCAAAAAGGATGCTATCAATTGTTTTTATAAAATCGCTCTTTTTCATTTTTACGGACATATTTCACCTATTATGTATTAAATATCACACCAAAGACAAAAGAGTCTAATTCACTTGACTAAGTGCATAACCGGAAGCTACTGTAATACCTACACCAGCAAGAACTCCTATTACAACCCAAAGGGTGCGAGAGTTATACCACCTATCTTGAGATCTAATATGATTCTGTAGATAATCAATTTGGCCGTCCTTAATTTCTATTAAATCGATATGTAAAGATCTTAGTGCATCTAGTTCTGCCTGGACTGTATCAATCTCCAAAATGTATTCGGATTCAACAAGTCTAATCCTTCTTTCAATCTCTAGATTGCATGTTTCTTCAGAATACTCTAAGTCGATTAATAGTTGAGCTGCAGCAGAAACACTAAACAAGGTGCCGGCAAATGGTGCTGGATCTCCTTCATTAAGGCTAGTAATAGTAGGTGGATCCTCAGGTTCGTCCTGAGCCATGGCTATATTTGGCAGGCCTAGCACAAAAACAGCAATTAATAATAATCTTACGCATTTCATTTCCCAATTGTAGACTATTGAGATAAATTGTTTATATTATTGTAGTTTAAATCCTGTAATTTCGGCCAGTCTTCTAGCTACTTCATCTGGGTTATCTTTATTGTTCTCTATTAGTTGAAGAACGGCTGCTTGTTTTTCAATCTCAAGATCTTTAATCTTGTCTGCATATTCGGCTGCAATTAATTCTAGCCGGTCACCATGCCTTTGATTAGCAGACTCTATATCTTCTTGCTCCTGCTGGTTAGACCTATTGATTGCATCGAGCTCTTTCCTGTGGTCTTCCCTAAATCTTTCTATCATAGAAAAAGCAATGTCGTTTCGTCGACCCGCAAAAACAAGTAATAAAATTATCCCTACTAAAACAGCAAAAATAATTTTTACGTTCTTTTTCAACCAATACCAAATTTTAAGAGCAGAAGTCATTTAGCCGTTCAGTCTCCCATGCTTATAAGCCATAATAGCATCAATAGCTGACTGACCGCCAATGTAGCACATGGCTACGAGTCCCCATGTATCTGAAGAAAGGTCTGCCCATAACATTAAGGCTGTTGCCGTTAAAAAAACAATAAGTTTGCGAGAAATTAATTTCTCAATAAATGAATCTAAGTATGCTTTTGCTTTTTCCATTTTATCACCATCAATTTAGGTATGGATCATCTTCATTGGAATACACCAATTCAACTAAGTCTCCATCCTCTGTCTGGTAATAAGTACCACCTTGCATCATAAACAATTCCTGTAATGCTACAAGATTTTGATTAATTGTTTCCATGGACTTTTTTATACTTGATACATCATTTGATATTTTCAAGAGATGATGATTTGTTTGATCAACATCAAACCCCGTAAATAAAACAAATAGACTTTTGAAAAATTTATGAATCATCTAATCCTCCTTGGTATTTTCAAACGGGTTTAAATCGTTAATAGTATCAAACAAACTCTCAGTATCAGTTGAAGACAGTTTAGAAATTTGCTTTTTACGTTTATTTTCTTTAAGTTCTGTCATCAATCGGAGCATGTAAGGATCATCAGAAACTATTCTATCTGCTAGTTCTTGAAACATTTCCTGCATTGATAAACCGACTGTAAAAGATTTAATTTTCAAAGCCGCATGAGTGTCCTTTAGAAGGCAAACATGAAGAGATTTTCTAATGTCTAGGTCCATGAGTTACGATTGAGAGAAGGCGCCTACTGCCACTGGGGCAACTGGATCCTCTGAGTCTAGAACTTCTTGTCCTAGCCCATGTCGATCAGTAAGTATTCTAACAAACTCATCGGCAACCGTGTTATCATATTTGCTCGCTAAAAACTGCGATGCCTTGTCAGTCAGCAATTTTTCAACATCGATTAGATCCATAAAATTCATTATCAACCTTGCAACGTTGGCAGTAAAATTATTAATATCGATATTAGGTGTTTCCTCTTGTTCGACCAGAACTTTGATGGAATACTTATCTACGGACTCATTGGCACTAGCAACTGCTTCTTTTTCATAATCAATTAAGATGGCATCTAACTCATCATCGAATATATCAGGAGCTGGTTCTTCAGAATCTTCTACTTCTTCTTCTTGTTCACGAAGAAATTGCTTTATGGAAAATGACGATCTAGTACTCATTTAATTCCTCACTTGCCTAGTGCTTTTGCAATGTTTTCGGTCTTCTGAATTCTGCGTTCAATGACTTCCCAGTTTAACTCTCGCATCATGGCAAAAACGTATGATTTTCGATCACGCAAATAGTCACGATAGTAAGTGTGTTCCCAGCAGTCGATAACAACCACAGGAAAGCAACCTACTGGAACATTGAGACTATGTAGATCTACTACAACATTCATATACCTGTTTAGAAAAGAGTTGTATACAGTTAGGGCCCAACCATTCCTAGCGCTCAAGGCAGTTGCTATAAAATCTTTTTGCCAATCATCAAAACTTCCAAAGTCACGCTCAAGCCTCATAAACGTAAGAGAGTCCATGGTGATTTGACTTTGTAGGTCGCTAACATTTTCAAAGAAATAAGCATGAAGGAAAGCCGCATTTAAATTATAAGTTTCATCAATTTTAAGAGACCTAAAATTTGAATGATTTAGATTGGCCGATTCTCTGTCGACAGAATCCAACTTAGCCGAGACTTCATTTAGAGTGTTTACATAATTCTCAAACAACTCCTGATGTGCCTGCTTATTTTTTTCACTTAGAAATTCGGTAGACAAATTATATTTTTTTGCCTGGGTAACATATGCCTCTTTTAGGGTATCAATACCAATCGAATCTCTTACGACTTCGCGAAACTTGTTATTTTTATTCTTATTTGACATATTATTTTACCTCGTAGTTTTTCTCGAAGTCCTTTTCGTCCACTATAAATATCTCGTCCTGATCAACGTCATAGCCGGGACTTTCTTTTTCTGAATTAAATTCCATTGAGATGTCGGAATCAGATGATAAAACCTGGCTTGGAATCAGTGGCTCTTCAAACCTTGGGGACTCAGGCACCGCTAATTCTACTTTTGCCCCATCATTAGTATCAATAACCCTGTTTACGGTATACTCATATTGGCTCGGTATGTGAACTACCTTAAGCCCAGGACTTATAATGACACTGCCACTAGAGTCTTTCACTGAGACCTCTGCTAGTGCAGAAAGTAATCTACTAAGATACCTCTGTCTCATTTCCTTGATAATCTTTTGGTTTTTATCAATATTCATCATCTTTGAGAACACCGGCCATTTTTTTGAACCAATAATAATCAGAGGAAGTCTCAGACTCATCTTTTCTGTCTAGGGTCTTTGCCATCTTGTTGATCCAATAGTAATCATCCGTCATTGGCGCTGAGCTGATTAGTTTTTCCTCTTTTATCAGATTAGGCTTGAACAAAAAACGCCTAGAGAAGGTTAGAACAAAATTCTCCATGAGATTATCTGTACTCATGCTATTAACTATTCCACTCGAATTACTTGTGTTTGAAACAAGATAACTCCGAACCCTTCTAGTAAGGTTCTTTTTGTAATTCTCGACGCTAGAATTATTTTCGCTTAATTTTTCTTTTATAAAATCAGCAAGTGACGTCTTGAGTGCGTCAACTTGGTCTGAGTTTACTTGGTCTTCTATACCGAGCTCCTCTATAAATTCATCAACGCGTTGTCCCAGTAGACTGCCTACAGTCTCTTTAAAGTTACCAAGTGAATCAGAGACTAGATCTGCTAAGGCAGTGTTTTCTGATTCATCATCAATAAGCTTGGCACTCTTCACTATATCTTTTACAGAAGACCCTCTGGGTGTCTCAGGTTCAGCTGCATCATCCTGTGCATCAGGATCATCATCACCCAGATTTCCATCCTCAAGATCCTCTGCAGTGTCAGAAGTATCTGCTGACACTGCATCCAATTTGTTCATCGTGTTACCCTCAGCAGCTGATGCCGACTGTAGGTTTTCTAACTGACCAAAGGATAATCCTAAGATATCTTCGACAAAATCACCTTTAGATAATTTGTTTCCAGTAATGAACCGACCAAATTTTGACATTAAGGATGACCCCTTTTCAGGATCCTTATATGTTTTTTCAATACCCTTTTTGAGAGTTTTTTCGTCAGGGAACTTATCTCTATCGGTGCTATTGGCATGAACTACAAGGCCTGTAGTTGCATCAACTTTATCTTTGTCCCATAAAGGAAGAATTGCATCACCTAGGAGATCGATTGCATCAAGAATTACATCGATGCTTAGCTTGGCTTTTTCTGATGCGGCAATGATTTTAGCAGCCACATTGGCCTTCTTCTTCTTCGAACCAGCAAGAGCTAATATTGCAATTTCTGTTTTATTTGGTATATCTTTTTTAAGAGATGTCAGATATTTGGAAGTATTTGACATTCCAAAACGATTAGTTAGTGCTTCAATTGCTTCAATACTTTCCCTAGCAACTTCAGCCTGTTTACTTAATTGTTGTCTATCTTTTTTTCCTAACATCTCATACAAGAGAGTTGAGACACTATTCTCGTGAATGTTGTCCTCATCAATTGTTGTAAAACGATAAACTTTTTCACACAGTTTGGAATATTCTTTTGGGGTCATGGGGTCATCATAGTAATAGTACTAAATTATAGTACAACATAAATATAAGATCAAGTACTATTATTTTTCTATTTTTGAAAAAGAAACGCCGGCTGATTCTAAAACATCTAAC
>Ga0098054_1000992_pt1 | contig 15104 bp, 5 predicted proteins | sample 16_taG_FD_75048 | JGI IMG/M metagenome (GOLD analysis project Ga0098054, IMG submission 75048) | Marine viral communities from the Subarctic Pacific Ocean - 16_ETSP_OMZ_AT15313 metaG | ecosystem: Environmental > Aquatic > Marine > Oceanic | place: Pacific Ocean | collected 2015-01-18
GTGAGACTGTAACAATAGATTTAGATCCATCTGGCGGTGGAACAACAACAACGTTTACAGCTGCAACAGATTATTTATTTTATCACCCATCACATCCTTTTGTAGATTTATCAAAATGTTATTTACTTGGTTCTAATTACAGGGTAACTGAAACACCAGCATTTGGATCAACAGGTAATATATCAACAAAAGCCTTCGCAATTACATATAAAATACCAGATTATAGTGTTACAGATGATGAAATTCATTTTTATGCAACACCAGACATTAGTTTGGTTGGTGGTGTAGGAGATATTGGCAGCTATACATTAGGAGGTCAAACAAAAGAGACTGTTGATACAACTATTACAACAGGTGTAACAAGTGCCACGCAAACTGTTGCGGACACGCAAGGTATTTTAATTGGTAGCGTAGTATCAGGTAATGGTGTGCCTTTTGGAAGCATGATAACGGTAATTAGTATAACAAACGCAACAACATTAGTATTATCTGAATCAATAACAACAACACCAGGTGATACGTATACGTTTACAAAACCAAGTTTAATTGAGAAGGGTGGTGCTACAGATAGATCATTGAAGATATATGGTAATGCCAACGCAATATTCGATATATTTCTCGTTAAAGATTCTGATGGTACGAGTTTATTAAAAGATAGTGGTGGTGATATAGTGGATAGTATTAGAGGAACAATTCCATCGGTTGGTGGAGATAGTAAATCATACTATGAGGAACTTCTTACTTTTCCAACGATCACAAGTGGCAGTGCAACATACACATTAACACTACAAGAAGTTGTTGGTGGAGATAGTAATTTTGTTAATCCATTAGTTTCCCCTGAAAAAGTAAAATTTGCACAATTTACAGATGCAACAGTAACGTTAACAGCCAGCGAATCAAGTAGTAATTTTTCATTATCTGCAACGGCGTTGGGATCTAAAAAAGCAGCTGCGTTTACTGAAGGAAACCCAGATATGATTGGTGTCAAGACTGTATTAACGTCATCAGTATCTAATGCAAATTTAAAATTTACAACTACCGTTGATTCCAACGGAGATGGAACTGCTAATGATTTTAATTATACCAATTGGACACATAGAGATAAAGATGACACCACGGGATATATAACACTAACTAATGGAACAGTATTATCTTTCATGGATATGAACATAACAATTGATAATAGTCCAAGTAACGCAACAGCAACGTTCGAGGGAATAGTGTTAATACATGAATATGGTAGCGATGATGATACATCAGTTTTAAATTTTGATAATATTATTGAATTTATCAATGATGATCCAGTTTACCTTGATCAAGTTGGTGGTAGTGCTATTAGTTGTGTTTATGAAACAGCTACTACAGTAACATTAGCAGCAACTGATGCTGATGGAGATGCATTAACATATACAATTAAAAAACTACCTTACAACCTCAATGATGGTCAAGCGGTTGATGCAAGTGAGGGTTATTCTATAAAAAATTCAGCAGGAGATGCAATAACAACTGATACTGACACTGGTGGTGCTGGTACAATTGGTGGAAATGGAACTCAAATAACATTAAGACCACCTAATAATCATTATGGATATGGTGCTGGTCCAGTTGGAAGTCATGGTACGATAAATGGTATTGATTGGAATTCTATGAAAGCAGGTGGTTGTGCGGTTGAAATTAACGTAACAGATTCAAAAGGCGGTACTGATGTAGGATACATAGAATTTAGATATACAGATATACCTTCAGGTACAACAGCATACTGGATAACAACAGGCGCTGGTGCTGCTAGTTCTACTGCTGTGGGTAATTATCCACTTACTAGTTCCCCACCTCCATATATAAATATACCATGGAGTTCTACCACTCAAAAGAAAGTGTATGGTAATAGCGCTAACGCTGGTGTAAGTGGTAGTATGACATTCTACGAAGATCCAGGTTTAACAACACCATATGCTCACGGTGGATCTGATTTATGGAAAAGATGGGTATGGACTAGAAAAAGTTACTCTGGTGATAGTGCTAATGTAGGCTGGTGTGGATATATAGGTCAAGTAAACGCGAGCACTGGTGCAACAATTGGAACGTCATCTGCTGCAGCTTCTGGATACCCATCACCACAATGTACAGCTCCAGATAAAGATGTAGTATAATATAAAGAAATTATGGCAAAAATAACATTAACATTAACATTCGCAGATCCCATAAATGTTTCACTGCAAACAAAACCAACTAATGTAACTAGTGATAGCGCACATATAGATGTTGGAGCTTGGGATATTATATATTTTAAGAACTCATCTGGAACAATTGTTCAATTAGGTGATTGCTTGACTATTAGTAGTGATAGAAAAACTATTACTGTATATGCTAATGACACTACAGAACAACCAGCTAATGGTCATTTTATATTTTTTGGAAAAAATGAGGGTGTTGGAATGGCTGGTGTCACTGGTTATTACGCAGAAGTAGAAATGAAAAACAAAACTAATAAGGCTGCGGAATTATTTGCTGTAAGCTCAGAGTTATTTGAAAGTAGTAAATAACTTAAAAAAAGTGTAATTATAATTCAATGGAGATAAGGCAAATAAAAGAATCTGACTTTAGCATGTTAGATCAATGGTGGTTAGACCACAAGTTAAAAATACCGGAGCTTGAACTTTTACCAGATAATGGAACTGGTGGGTTTATAGTAAGTATAGATGGGGAAGATGTAGCCGCTGGATATTTGTATTTTACAAATTCAAGTATAGCATATGGAGATTTTTTAATTTCTAATGCTAATTATAAAAAAAATAGATATAAAGCTAAAGCTATAGCTTATCTTATAGATTATGCCTTTAGTTTAGCTTTTAAAAAAGGTTGTACCTTTACGTGGACAAATTCTAAGATAAATGGTATAATTAATCAATGTAAAAAATTAGGTTATGACATAAACGAAGGTCATACATTAATATATAAATATAAATAATATGGGATCAAATGTAACAGGAACACAAGGTGGTGGCAATACCACAGGTGGTGGTGGTGGCAATACCACAATTAACATGCCGCAAGGTTTAAATTATAATGAACAATTAGGTTTACAAAAGAATTTGCTAACTACTCAGCAAACTAATGCTCTTGCTTTACAAAAAAAACAAGCTGATTTTGATTCAACTGCAGCTAAAAAAGTAGGCATGGGTGGTGCTATGGGTGATATAGCCGCTGGAGCAGGATCTATATATAACGCGTTAGCAAATAAAGGTAGAATATTAGATGAGCAAACTAAAGCAACAAGAGAACATAATATATGGAAAAATAAATATTCAGATTTAGACACAAGTAATCCTTTCTCACAACTAGAAAATCCATATGAAGATTTAACAATTAATAAACAAGCTGCTGAATTTCAAGCGCAACAAGAACAACAGGGGTTAGCTAATACTATGGGTGCAATGAGTGGTGCTGCTGGTGGATCTGGTATCGCAGCGTTAGCACAGGCAATGGCTAATCAACAATCACAAAATTTACAAAGAGCTTCTGCAGATATAGGAAGACAAGAAAGAGAAAATGTAATGACACATGCACAATTTACAGCAAGACGTGATGAAACTGGTGCTGTAATGGAAAGAAAAATGAAAAGAGAACAAGCAGAGACAATGTTTGGTATGGCACAACAAAGAAAGGCTGCTGCAGATGAAAGCGCTAAGAATGTTCAAGCGGGATTAGTAGGTGGCATTGCACAAACCGGTGCAGGTGTAGCTAAAATGTTTATAGGATCTGATAGAAAACTAAAGAAAAATATAAAATTAATAGGGTATTCTCCAAGTGGCTTAAATATATATGCATTTGAGTATATTAATAAAGCGTTTGGGAAGGGAATATTTCAAGGTGTTATGTCTGATGAGATACCTCAACATGCAGTTGCAAGACACGAGGGTGGTTATGATATGGTAGATTATTCTAAATTAGATGTTGAATTCAAAAAGATATAGTTATGGCAAGTAATGCATTAATACAAGGCGCACGTGATATAGGTAGAGCAAATATCTATGATCCTTATAAATTTCAAGCATGGATAAGAAGTATGTTTTATGGTTTAGATAAACTAGATGATAGAATGTACGCTGAAAGAATGAATGGAATTAGTCAAATGGCAAAAATACAAAAAGAAGCAGCAAAAGTAAGGGAAAATATAATAAAGGAAAATAAAGGAAAATTAGATGCGTTTAATGTTGGAAAATCGAATGTAACCACCGCGGCAAACCCAGGTCAAAGGCCCGATATTCAACCCCAACTAACAGCGTTACATGGTCAATATGCTTATCTTACAAATGCAAATCAAAATTTAGATCCACTTTCAGAAGAATATTCAAATAATGACAGTCAAATGAAAGTAATTTTAAATAAAATGACCCAATGGAAAGGTTTATTGGATAATTACCAAGGATATACTGGTCGATTATATCAAGATATGGAAAATGACGGGGATGCAACGCTTTCAAATGTGCATCGATACAAATATCCAATGTATCAAAATTTACTTAATGATAATCATCACAGGGTACAATTTTTTACTAACGATGATGGAAATGAAGATATGGCTATTATTTTTGATAATCCATACGGAGAAGAGATACATCATTTAGGGGATCCGTTATTTACAGAAAATGGTAAAGATACATACGGTTTAGTTTGGAGTGAATTTATAGCAAGTGGTAAAGCAGATTATTATCTTAAAAATAGAGGACAAGATAAGCAAATGACTGAAGCTTGGGATAAGTTAAGAGTAAACGTTAATAGAGGAAATGGTAATATGTTTATACCTGACCCTGACAGACCTGGGTTGATAACAATAAATACAAAAGAAAATTTCACATCAAAATATCCATGGGAGCCAATAATTAGAGCACCATTAACACTAGAAGATGGTACGGTAATAAATGAAGATGCAGATGCTAATCTGTTATCATTAATTTATGATTTTGACCCAGATGGCGTTGGTGGTACCGCAACTACATTTAGAGAAACGACAGAATGGATGGCAATTCAAGACTTTTACACAACACACTATTTACCAAAACAAACTGACGAATATAACAATAAGGTTAAAAGAGCTGAAAATTGGGGATATGGTGTACCTGAATGGACACTAGATCCAGATTTTGCTTTTGGTGAAGTTGATATTCCTATTGACTTAGCTGGAGCTAGATTAAGTGGACCAGATCCTGCAAAACCTAAATTAGGTTCTTTTGCTGGAAGAGATCTTGCATCGCACGCTTTCAATATATACATTGGTGATGCTACTTTCACATCATTACAACCAGATGCTGCAAAATATATACTTGATGAAAACGCCAGAAGAGTAGTCAAGATGAACAACGAAGAACGAAAAAGACTAAACGATCTAGGAAATGAAGGTGATGATGAAGGATACTCACTTACCGTACAAAAGAATCGAGAATTTATAGGTAGCGTAAATAAATTATTAAGTTCTATACAAGATAGTAGAAAAAATACACTCGCAATTGATGAAAAATTTATACAAGGAGTAAGGGGTTCAGAAAATCGAATACAATCTGAAAAGCTTGTTCTTGAGGAAAATAAAAACCGTGCTGCTACATTATCAAATATGACAGGAAGATCTATTATGACTATTGAAGATGCGTATGCAGTGGCAAATGAAGATGCGATTAAAGAACGTAAAAAATTTGACGCTGAATCAGAAGAGCTTAAGCAAGCTGTTATAGATGATGCAGAATCTAGTCCACCTCCTGTACCACCAACTTTAGAAGAATGGATAAAAGAAAGTCAATTAACAAGTAGTAGGGGTGGATTTGTTATTAGAAGAAAAGATAAACTAGGATGGGAGAATTTTGATAATAAACTATTTAATGAGGTTTGGGGAGCACATGCAGACGATGGTAGAAAAATTACTGAAGATCAATTAGTAAAACTTGCAGATTACTTACAGGCACTTAAAGGTTTTGATGCTCCTATAGGACATATTACTGGATCTGAAAACTGGAAAAATTTTAAAACAGAATTCGAAAACTGGTCAAAAAAATATAATCAATAAATTATGAACGAGCTAGACGCACTTATAAAAAGAATGAGAGCTAGTGGTGCAACTGAAGAAGATATAACTGCTGAAGTAAAGAAATACCAAACGCTCAATCCTAATACGCCTACTTGGGTACCATCTTCAGAGGTGAGTGCACCTACAATCACGCAATTCAGTGATATAATTTCAAATACACTTCCTACAAAACAATCTGATATTATTGTCCCAGAAGATGATAGTGATATCATTACACCTACGGATGAAGATTTTCTTAATGTCGTAACACCTAGCGAGAAAATCAAAGTTGAACCGTTTAGTGAAATAAAAATAACATCCCCTGAAATAATCACAAGTACAACAAAAAATTTAGTTGAAGATGCTATAGCTGATTTATCTGGAATTAGAGATTTAAAATCTATTATACATAATTATCCGATAGAAGCTGAGAAAGCAGGTTTATTAGATAAAATAAATCCTAATGGATGGGTGAAAAATAGAATAAAACTCGATGGGTATGTGAATTTTAAAGAAAATCTTAGAGAACAGGTGCGTATTAAATTTCAACAAAAATTCAATGAAGATTTAGATGATCATATGGATGATGATGCGCTTAGTAAAATAATAGAATCTGTAATTACTACAAACATAGAATTTGAATCAAATGAAAATTTAAAAAGTAAGGTAAACAAAGCGCGAAATATAATTAACATACACGGAGAACAGGCTTATTTTGATCTTACAGCAGGAACATCACAAAGTATAATCAACGGGTGGGTTGATCCTATAAGAATTGACCTTGGACAAAAACTACATGATGCACGTTTAAATAGAATTGAATACAATCAATTGATAAACAGTGATAATCCTGCCGCAAACGCTGAAGAAATTGATAAGTTAACACGTGAGTGGGATGCAATGCAACCAGATTTAAAAATAGCTAATGAGGCGTATAATGATAAATATACGCATGATAAAATGTTAATTGATCTTAATACTGGTAAAAGATTTATCCCATTGAAAGAAGGTGATAAATGTGAAAACTGCGTGGATAAAACACCAGAGTATACTAAATTTATGAAGTGGATTGAGGAAACTAGAAAATCAGGTGATCTTTCAAAAATTAGAGCTGAATTTAGTTTGTGGGCAATAGATTATAGAGATCACCAAGAATTACTTGATCAAAAACTTACAATTGGTGAGTTAGATCGATCTTTGTATCGTTCTGGAAAATTATTCAATATTGCTAAAAGTGTTTTTGGGATATCTGGTAATAAACAATTCGATCCTAATAACATTAAAGGCAAAACAATAACCTTAAGACAACTGCTACAACCATTACGGGGTTGGAGTAACTATTATCACGAGGTTTATTTTGATGTTAATGAAAACAATGAGTTAATATTATCAGATACTAAAACAGATTTCCATGAATCATTATTTAATTTAGATGATCGTGATATAAATATGTCGGTAGATAAACTTAGTTATGAAGATGTTTATTTGCTTAATAGGGATGTTGGGGGAGAAACTTCGGCATGGTATAGCCTTGAGAATTTAAAAAATAAAGGAAGTATATTTATGCATGGTCTTGCTACTAGTTTATCGGGACGAACAGGAATTCCAGATACTCAATTAATGATTGATGAGAAAATATCTCGTGGTGAAGCCGCAAAACTTTTACCCACACAAAGCATAAAAAATTTAGCTGCTGACAACGCGGAGTTTATGGTTCAAACTGTATCAAGTTTACCAATGGTTATTGGTGAGTTCTTTGTTGGTGGTAAAGCTATTACAGGATCTTTATCGTTGTTAGGTAAAGTACCAAATTTATTAAAATTATCAAAAACAAAAAACTTACTTACACCTGAGTGGCTAGAGAAATCTCTGTATGCAACATGGGTAAATAAATCTGGAAATTTAGTTAATAACATTAAGCATAGAGGACATCTTTTATTTAAAAATGGTAAACAAGTAATGTATCCACGTGGATCAGTAGGTGCTAAAGCATTCTTAGATTGGAAGAAAACAGGTAAGATGGGTAATTATACTAAGAAATTTGACTGGACAAGATATATGACAGCCCACACAATAAAAGCAGCTTCTACAGAAGGACTTTTTAGAATGGTTGGTATGGAACCTTGGCATGGTGTTGGCTTTCATATTGTAGGAATGGGGTATAATGGATGGGCACAAAGAATGGGATTGAGATTTAACCCAAAATATTTTGCTAAAGATCCTGCTAATGGAATAAATAGAGCAGCTAAATTTGATAAATTTGCACAACACATTTTTAGTGTAAAAAATGCCCCAGGAAAAATACTAGCAGGTGGTATAATTATGCCACCTGGTGTTGCATTGGGTACTGTGCTTGAATCTATGGCGAACGATTTCAAGGGAAATGAGGGTTTTAAAACAGCCATGTTGTTACATTATGGTGAATGGAGTGATCCAAGCAACCCGCATTATGTGCCAAGAAAAATAATTAGAGAGTTACTCACTGGTTTTGCTTTTGGATTCACACACACAAATAAAGCAGATTGGCTTCACTTAACAAATAGAATTCACTTTACAAAAAGTCAGTTAAACAAACAACTAAATGAATTAAATAAGGAGTTTCCAGATCCTGAAGTTAGAGCTAAAAAAGAGAAAATAGTAAGCTTCTTAGAAACATTAGATTTAAAACTTGTAGAAGCAAGGGGATCTTTAAAATTTATTGATCCTGAGGTAATGAAGGAATATTATCAAAAACAAGAAGGTAAAACTGATGCTAAAGGAAACCCTATAGAATATATATACCAACATAACAATAGAGGTATTCCAGGTGGTGGTGCTAATATAAGATTAGCTGGTGAAACAAATTTAAAACCTGGTGATAAGAATCATGAGCATGAAATGAATACAACGACTGTTCGAGTAAATTTATACGAAGGAAATAGCTTTACCATCAAACATGAATTAGCACACGCATGGGGACAAAATATTCCACCTGAAGGATGGGAGGCTTTATATAAACAAATAAAAGGTGATATAAGAGAGGCCCTTGGTGACATGTCTTTTGGGAAATTTATGGAAGAAATATATAAAAATCAAGATGCATCAACTATTCCTCAAGAAAAAATAGTAAATCTTTTAGAAATTTTAGCAAAAGATCCAAGCAGAGCTGTTGAAACAAATTGGTTTGGTAGTTTAAAAAGACGAGTAGATGACTTTGTGTATAATAATTTACCAGGTAGAGATGCTAATGGATTTGATCCTGAACTTGGAACTAATACAGTAGGAAAAACTTGGTCGTTATTATATAGATTAACAAAAGATTTAAAGAATTATAAAAAAGGTGAGTTAATGCCAGAATCTATAATAGAACTTGAAAATCTTGTTATAGAAGGAACAAAATTAAAAGATTATAAAACCAAAAAAGTTGTTGGTAACGAGGCGTTTAAACCGTTAGGTCAAAGGGATATTGAGAGATTTACAAGAGAAAAATTAGAAGCAACATTTCCTAAAATAAACGGTATAATAAATCCAAATGATTTATCCCCAGAAGAACTTGCTAAAGAATTAAAAAATCAAACCAAAGAAGAAAAACAAGTTTGGGCATTTGATTCGGGATACAGAATATTATCTTGGATTAGAGACCAAATAAAATTAGAAGGAAAAGGTGTTGATTTAGCGTATAAAGAAAATTTAGCACTTGAGTTAATCAGACCAGGAGGTGGATTGAATAATTGGTGGATAAAATTTGATCCTCTAAAAGGTTTAGATCCAAGCATGTATATTGTTAATAAACAAAAAGTTAATTGGGAAATTGGAAATATAGTTAAAAAAGATCCAAATTACAATAAGCAGCAAGTTGATATTGATCAAGCGAGAGAAGTTGGAGTATTCGGGGAGTATACAGAAGAAGCTACAGGAGAGAAAAAGGTATTTAAAATGAAAGTTTTAAGTGAGTTTAAAAAATATGAACCAGGGTTTGATCCAGAAAATAAAATAGAAGAAGGTTTAAAAAACATAATGAAAACCACTCCACGTAGAGATATATCAATTAAAGACATGGGAGAAAGAACCATGGAAGTAATTTTACCTGAGTTATATAAATACCTTGATGTAACACCTGAAACAAAACCAAAAGAATTTCTCGCAAAAGTAAAATCATTGGTATACGCTAGAAAACAAGAACTTTGGACTGGGGTTAATGAACCTTTCGATATGATGAAGGGCGTTAGTCAGGGAATTAAAAATAATTTTCCACCTCATTGGAATCCAGCTCAATTCCATCCTGATGGAAAACCTGTAAGATTTGAATATTCAAAGTCTGGAAAAACTGATTTAACAGGTAGGGTTATAACAGAATCAAAAAGAAGATCTGGCCCACCGTTATCAAGGAAATCACTTGAAGTTCCAGCGGACTGGCTTGATTGGTTTGGATATGGTAAAGTTGAAGTAAGTGGTGTTGAGGCAAAAAAGAGAATAATTCATTTATTCAAACATTGGAGCAGGGGAGTTGGTCCACAGAGTTTATCATTAAAATTTGAAAATGATAAAAGTTTTAGAAAAGATATAATAATATCCAATAAAGATTTATTTTTAGATCTTACGTGGAGACAAGTTGTTCAAGAGCTAAAAGCAGCAAAACCAATAACACAAGCACAAAAGAATTTAGATGCAGTAGCAATACATATGATTCTTGCAAATAAAACATTTACTAGAATGGTTGATAGATTAATAGCTATCGAAAGCGATCCTAAAATTTCAAAACAAGCTAAAGAAATCGTAAAGAAATATATATTACCTATAGAAGAAGTAGGTAAAAAAACAGAGACATTTGAAGAAGTAACAGGTATCGGGGAAATTGCAAAAAATAATAAACTTCCTGAACTTAAAGATTCAGATGGTAAAGTTATATCACTAACTAATATCCATAAGGCAAAAGATCCACTTATTCAAAAAAAGATTAAAGATGCATATTTATTTACAACAACTAATTTTTTAAAGCAATTAGGTGGTCTTCATTTAGCGGATTTGCCATCTAATATACAGAGTTATATAAGAACTACAATGGCGGTTGATATACCATATAGAGTATCTGAAGGTAAATTTGTGTATCTTAGAGAGTGGAACCAATGGTTAGAGAACCCTCAAATACTTACTGAAAAATCTGGTAAAAAAATTCCACCAAAATACAACTACTTAAAATATGTATATAAAACCTCTCAAAATACATGGAAAAATAATAGTGCAAAGGAAGCCTTAAAAATAAATAAAGATTTTGAAAGTAGAAAAATTAGTGAGAAAGAAAGGAATGATAAAATAGCAGAATTGAATCTTAAAATGTTAATAGGTCCTAGAAATCCAATTTGGGAAGCTAAAGAGCATAAGGGAAAAACCCCAGCGGAACTATATGAAATAGTAAAAGAATCAAATAATCAACTTGCGTTAGAATGGGAGATAGCACGTAATAATGTGGTAAAAAATTGGAAGGAAAATGGATTTAAGAATAAAAAGGAGGCTGAAACTTTTATTCTAGCAACTAGAGCACAACAAACAAACTTAAGAGATGGTATTGATAAATCAATTGCTTACAGTGTTAGATCTGTTACAAATAATCCTAGACAAAAAAAGGGTGCTGAAAAAGGTGATCCTTATAATTATATTGAACATGAAAGACAATTAATTACTAGTACCCAATTACACACCAATAACATTAGTAAAAATGGTAGTACTCCTAAAAAATTTAAAGAGGAAGCAAAAAATATTATAGAAACATCTAACGTGTCAATTACTTCAGTATATAATCAGAAAATTACTGATAGTAAACCCGGAAAAGGTAGAGAATTAAAACCAGGTGTTCGTGCTAATATGGGGTTCGGTGCTTACTATGCACCTGATGGTAAAATTACAACAAATACGAACTCAATTTTAAATATAATAAGAGATTTTAAAGATTTAGGTGAACAAGTACATATTGGAGGAAAAAATAATGGGAGAACTGAACTTGAAATTTTAGCAGATAAAGTTGATAAAGTTAAATTACTTAAAACTTTAAATAACGCAAAAGACTTAAATACAAAACAATTATTACTAAGAGATGAGGTTGATGCTGAAATCAATACAAAACCGGCAAATCAAAAAATAGCAAATAAAGCTAATATATATTCTCAAAAAAATCTATCTAATAAAGAATTAGTTGAATTAATTACAAAACGTGCTGAGGCAATTAATAAAAATAGAGATCCTAAAGCCCCTAAAAAAGGTGCTAGTTTCTTAGATTTTGATGAAACAGTAGCAACAACAACAAGTAGAATAACATATGAAATACCTAGAAGATTTCCTGATGGTAGGTTTAATCCAGCTGTTGTTGGGTGGGGAGCAATAAAAACAAAAGGACGATTAACACCTGAAGAATTTGCTAAAAGATCTGAGCAGTTAGAAGGATATGGTGCTAAATTTGATTTTTCAGAATTTACAAAAGTAAAAGATGGTAAACCAGGACCGTTATTTGAAAAATTAGTTAAGATACAAGAGAAATATGGTACAGAAAACACATTTATTTTAACAGCTAGACCTAAAGAAGCAGCAGGTCCAATTAGTAAATTTCTAGAAGGTTTAGGTGTGAAGATTCCTAAAAAAAATATAATTGGTTTAGAGGATGGTAGACCTGGCGCTAAGGCGAATATTATTGTAGAAAAAGCAGCTGAAGGATATAATGACTTTTATTTTGTTGATGACATGATAAAAAACGTTGAAGCAGTTAAAAATATTATTGAGGTGCTTGGTGTTAGTGGAAAAGTAAGGGAAGTTAAAATACAAGCTCAAAAAAATCTTGATAAAGAATTTAATAAAATACTAGAACAAACAACTGGTGTTGAAGCATTTAAAAAGTTTTCTACAGGAGCAGCGAAGTCAAGAGGTGCTGATAAAGGAAAATGGAAGTGGTGGTTACCACCATCAGCTGAAGGATTTCTTGATCTTATGTACCCTACGTTTGGTAAAGGAAAAACAGGTGATGCTCATATGAAATGGTTTGATAGATATTTAGGTAGACCATACGCTAAAGGTTTCTATGAACTAAATAAATCAAAACAAAGAATTCATGACGATTATGAAGCATTAAAGAAAAAATATCCTAATATTAAAAAGATTTTGAACAAGATGACAGATCTTGGTTTTACTTATGATAACGCTATTAGAACATATCTTTGGAACAAAAATAACATAGAAATTCCTGATTTAAGTAAGACAGACGTGAAAAAATTAATAAGTCTTGTTAAATCTAATCCAGAAATGCAAGCTTTCGCAGAACAGGTTTCTAAAATCACAGGATTAACAGAAGGGTATATAAAACCTGGAGATTCATGGTTATCACGCAGTATACAACACGATTTAATGGAAGTGTCAGATGGTATAGGTAGAAAACAATTTTTTAAAGAATGGATAGATAATGTAGATATAATATTTACGCCAGAAACAATGAATAAACTTGAGGTTTTGTTTGGTACAAGACACAGGAAGGCTCTGGAAGATATGCTATACAGAATGCGTGTTGGTCATGCTAAAATAAGAAACCTTAGTGATGTAGAAAAAAATTGGAATAAATGGATAGGTAATGCAACGGGTACAATAATGTTTTTAAATAGAAGATCAGCGCTAACACAAACAATATCGTTGTTAAACTTTGTTAACTGGAGTGATAATAATATGTATGCTGCATCAAAAGCATTTTTAAATCAACCGCAATTTTGGAAAGATTTCTCTATGATATGGAATTCTCCAATGCTTAAACAAAGAAGAAGAGGTTTAAGTATGGATGTTAATTATGAGGAGATAACTAATGCAGTAGCAGGAAAAAAAGATAAAATATCTGCAGCTACATCTTACTTATTACAAAAAGGATTCATACTAACTAAAGGTGCTGATAATTTTGCTATTGCTTTTGGAGGTTCCGCTTTTTATAGAAATAGATTAAACACATATTTAAAACAAGGAATGAAAGAAGCTGAAGCAAAAGAAAAAGCATTTATTGATTTTCAAGAAGCATCAGAACCAACACAGCAATCTGCAAGACCAGATCTTATATCACAACAACAAGCAAGTCCTATTGGTAGATTTGGGTTAGCATTTCAAAATGTATCGATGCAAAATAATAGAAATTTAAAAAGAGCTATAACAGATCTTGCGAACAAAAGAGGTGATATGAAGACAAATGTATCTAAAATTATATATTACTCAGTTGTACAAAATTTATTATTCTTAGGTATGCAACAAGCATTATTCGCGGCATATTGGGATGATGATGCTACAGATGCTGATGTTAATGATAAAGCACTTGGTATAGGAAATGGTTTACTTGACATATGGTTAAGAGGATCTGGTATAGTTGGTGTTGGGGTTTCAACATTAAAAAATACATTATTAAAATATGTAGAAGAAAACGAAAAAGGTTATAAAGCAAATGAAGCTAAAGTATTAATAGAAGCACTTAACGTATCACCACCAGTTGGTTCTAAGGTACGAAAAGTTTATAACGCTATGATAGATAGAAAGTATGGTGGTAGTGATTTAAAACCACTTTTATTAGCAACAGAAGGTGCCACTAATATACCGTTCCATGAATTTTATCAAATAGTTGAAGAAGCAGAAGCTATAACTAGTGATAGATTAGAAGCTTGGCAAAAAGTTGCAGTTGCGTTGGGTTACCCAGAATGGCAGGTAGATTTTCAACCAGAGAAAGAAGAGAAAATAAAAATTCCTTTAAAATATAGAAAAAAATATAAAAAATCATATAAGTAGGTGATAATATACTATGGCAGCAAATAAAAACCAAACAACTAAAGAAATATTAAAACTCGTGGAATATCAAATAGAACAAATATTCACTGAAGTTGAAAAAATTAAAAAAGACAATAGATCTGCCCATGACGAAGTAAAAGATGATCTGCGATTTATTAAAAATAACCTCTTTGATCCAAAAGAAGGGATATGGACAGAGGTAAAAGATAATTCAAATTTTAGAAAAGAAACCATGAAGTGGAGAAATGCACTTGGTTTCGGTGTATTTAGTTTA
>Ga0098054_1000994_pt1 | contig 15095 bp, 17 predicted proteins | sample 16_taG_FD_75048 | JGI IMG/M metagenome (GOLD analysis project Ga0098054, IMG submission 75048) | Marine viral communities from the Subarctic Pacific Ocean - 16_ETSP_OMZ_AT15313 metaG | ecosystem: Environmental > Aquatic > Marine > Oceanic | place: Pacific Ocean | collected 2015-01-18
GCAAGCGGCACACCTACTGCCTTCTGGTGTACACTTACCTGATGTCCCGAAAAGAGGAAACATGGATCTGACTAAGGTGTTGGATAGCATGTACTATTGGAATTAACTTCTGTAAAAACAAAGGGAAACAACTATATGGCATACGCACAGAAACCACAACTCACCTCCCCCGCAGGCAACGCCCTTTACCCGTCGCTTACTGTGCCGGATATGGGACCCAACGATGCTTGGCAGGGTTCCGGTGGGAAGTACAATGTCAAACTCTTGATGGACCCCGTCGATTGTAAGGAGTTCGTCGCGGAGATTGACCGATTGTACGATGAGAATTATGCGGAACAGTGCAAGAAGGCGGACAAGAAGACACTCAAGAAGGCCAACAAGCCTTACTCTGAGCATAAAGATAAGGATGGTAATCCGTCTGGCATGATTCAGTTCACCTTCTCAATGAAGGCCAAGGGGACTACTAAGACCGGCGAGCAGTTCGACCGCAAGCCTAAGTTCTTCGGCCCCGATGGTGGGACTATTCCGTTCGAGAAGGTACCCCTTCTTGGTAACGGCAGTGTCCTCAAGGTTAGCCACTTCATTGATGGTTGGAATGTCTCAAGCAGTGGGGCGGGCGTGTCTCTTCGTATCCGTGGGGTACAGATCCTCAAGGTTATCGAACGAGATACTGGCGGCAACGCTGAGGATCACGGCTTCTCCTCCGAAGGTGAGGCCCTGAAGACAGCACCCACTCCGATGGCTGAGGCAGTAGCCGCAGATGTCGAAGAAGGTGACCATGAATTCTAAAGCAAAGGGTAAGAGGGGCGAACTGGAGGCGCGTGACTACGTCAGGCAACACTGGTTCGCCCCTCAATGCATCCGGTCTGCACAGGCTGGCGGTGCTTTCACTGCTGACCTGTTGCATGCTGGTGATAACCTTCATGTTGAAGTGAAACGTAGGCAAAGGATTGCCGCAACGCACTTCATGCGACAAGCCGAGGGAGACTGCGGGGACATGGATGTCCCCGTGGTTCTCATGCGTGAGGACAACTACCCCTCATGGCTGGTAGTTCTGCGTATCGAGGACACGGACAAGTTCCTTAACATCATTGCCAATAACAAGGAGACTAACAATGGCAAGGCAGATGACCCTCTTCAAGGAGGACAAGTTACCGAGTAACAAGGGAAACAAAACCCAGAAGAGTCGAGTGCTGGAACACCTTCTCTATCGCAAGAGCATCACGCCACTGGAGGCTATAGGGTGCTACGGGATTATGAGGCTTGCCCCTTGTATCTTTGAGTTGCGGCGGGAAGGTCATTCTATTATTACTGACATCCGAGCAGATCCGATGGGAAAGAAGTATGCACAATACCGACTCGTCTGAGTTCGTCAAGAAAGAACCGTGTCCATCCTGTGGCTCCAAGGATAACTTGGCTAGGTACAGCGATGGACACGGTTTCTGTTTTGGGTGTAGACATTACGAACACCCTGATGGCACAACACATAAGGAGACTAGACCTGTGTCTAATTTGATCGAGAGTGAGTTCATGCCACTGAACAAACGCTCTATTACCGAAGATACCTGCAAGAAGTGGGACTACGGTGTAGGCGATTACAATGGTAACGCTGTTCATGTGGCTAATTATCGTAATGAGGATGGTAAGACCATTGCTCAGAAACTTAGGTTCCCTAACAAGGACTTTGTCTGGCTTGGGGAACCCAAGAAGACAGGCCTTTGGGGGTCACATCTGTGGCGAGAGGGTGGCAAGATGGTCACCGTGTGTGAGGGAGAGATTGATGCCCTTACCGTCTCTCAGTTATTCGGAAACAAGTGGCCGGTGGTGTCCATCCCCAATGGTGCTGCTGGTGCAGCCAAGTCTATTGCCAAGCATATTGACTGGTTAGAAAAGTTCGACTCAGTTGTACTATGCTTCGACCAAGACGATCCGGGGCGTGCTGCGGCGTCTGAGTGTGCCATGATGCTATCGCCCGGCAAGGCTAAGATTGTCAATACTCTACCCGGAAAGGACCCCAATGAATGCCTTATTGAGGGGCGTGGGGAAGAGGTTGTCAATGCTATCTGGGGTGCTAAGGTCTTCCGTCCTGATGGGGTGGTCGCAGGTGAAGACCTGTGGGATGTCATCATGGAAGACAATCAGGTCATGTCCGTGGATTTCCCATGGGTTGGCATGAATGACAAACTGTTTGGTATCCGGCAGGGTGAACTGCTTACCCTGACCTCAGGTACCGGCATCGGAAAGTCTTCAGTATGCAGAGAACTGTGTCACTACCTGATTGTTCAAGGCTTTAAGGTAGGCTACATTGCACTTGAGGAGAGCGTCAAGCGTTCGGCTGAGGGTGTTATGGGTGTAGCCATGAACTGTCCTCCCCACCTGTGGGAGAAGAACGGGGTGACGGAGGAACAGAAGAGGGAAGCGTTTGATTATTCAGTGGGGTCAGGCCGAATGGTCCTGTATGACCACTTCGGGAGTCAAGACCCGGAGAACCTACTGAATCAAATACGTTACATGAGTCGGTCTATGGGGTGTACCCACATCTTCCTTGATCACCTGAGTATTGTGGTCAGTGGCATGGGTGAGGGTGACGAGCGTCGGATCATCGACAACACCATGACCAAACTGCGTAGTCTGGTAGAGGAACTGAGTATCGCTCTGATCCTTGTGTCCCACCTTAAGCGACCGGATGGTCGGGGTCACGAGGAAGGTGCCCAGACTAGCCTGAGCCAACTCCGGGGTAGCCATGCGATTGCCCAGTTATCTGATGGAGTGGTGGGTATGGAAAGAAACCAGCAGGATGACATCCAAGCCAATGTGCTTACACTCAGGGTTCTGAAGAACAGGTATTCTGGTGATACAGGATTAGCCTGTCAGTTGGAATACTGCAAGAAGACAGGCAGGCTTACCGAGTGGGTAGCCCCTGATACAGTAGAGGTACCTAACCAACAGGGAGGCTAACGATGCAGACAACTGTCTTTGATATTGAGACCACTGCTATTGAGGACTTCTGTTCTCTTGATGGTCTTGAGAAGATACTATGCATCTCCCTAATGTCGTACCCCTCTGGTGAGGTTGTTTCATACAATGGTGATTTCACTGAGGCTCTTGACATCCTCCGTCGTTCAGATGTAATCGTTGGTCACAACATTATCAACTTTGACATCCCTGCTTTGCAGAAACTGTACCCCGAGTGGGAACCAGAGGGTCGAGTAATCGACACCCTTGTGTTATCCCGCCTTGGGTGGACAGACCTTCGGCAACAGGATGCTGAACGTGAGGAATTTCCCCCTCGCTTAGTTGGTTCCCATAGTCTAAAGGCTTGGGGCCTACGTCTTGGCGAGGAGAAGGGGGAGTTCGGTGCTGACCCAGAGGATTGGAGTCAGTATACCGAGGAGATGCGTAGGTATTGTGAGCAGGATGTTATAGTGACCTCTGCTCTTTACAAACACACCAATGCTCACTTAAATATACATGGCGAAGCCGTCATCCTTGAGCATGGCTTTGCCGAAGTAATCAGGGATCAGTGGCGTAACGGCATGGAGTTCGATGAGGCAGCCGCAGGCAAACTTCATCAACAACTTGTCTCCTGCCACTTGGCTATTGAAGAGGAACTTCAGGTTATCTTCCCTCCCAAGGAGGAACCCATGAAGACCCGTGCCTATTGGATAGCCGACACAACCAAAAAGTATAGGACAAAGAAGGAGGCAGTGGAAGCGGGGGAGAAGGGTACCCTATTAAAGCCGGGACCATTCAGGATAAAGAAAACACCCTTCAACCCCGGCTCAAGGGTAATGATTGCCAATGCCTTTATTGAGAAGTATGGGTGGGAGCCTAAGGAGTTTACTCCTGATGGTAGGCCCAAGGTTGATGAGACTATCCTTCGTTCTCTTGACTATCCAGAGGCACAGCCGTTGGCTGAATATCTCATGCTGGGTAAACGGCTTGGGCAGTTGGCGGAAGGGAAGGAGGCGTGGCTCAGGCTCTCAAAGGGTGGCCGCATTCACGGCAGGGTCAACCCCTGTGGGGCCGTGACGGGCCGCTGTACCCATGCTGGGCCGAACCTAGCGCAAGTACCAAGTGTGTCTGCCCCTTGGGGTAGCGAATGTCGAGACTTGTTTACCGCCCCCAAGGACAAGGTGCTTCTAGGGGTTGACCTATCTGGTCTGGAGTTGCGTTGCTTGGCCCACTATATGGCAAAGTATGATGGTGGTGCCTATGCCCGTGAGATACTCGAAGGAGATATCCACACGGCTAATCAGCGGGCGGCGGGCCTAGACGAGAGAAATGATGCTAAGGTATTCATATACGCTTACCTATACGGTGCTGGGGATATGAAACTAGGCTCCGTAATAAACAAGGGGGCAGCGGCGGGTAGGAGACTACGAAGGCAGTTCCTTAATAAGACCCCTGCCTTGGCTCGCCTTAAGTCTATGATAGACATGAGAGTAGACACCAATGGGTACTTGTTGGGAATAGATGGTAGAGTGCTTAAGATAAGATCCAAGCATTCCGCTCTAAATACTTTGCTACAATCTGCTGGTGCCATAGTTGTCAAGAAGGCTACCGTATTGATGAACCACTCGCTTACTGCTTCGGGTATTGAGTACAAGCAGGTAGCCCACATCCACGATGAGATTCAGTTTGAATGCGACCCCAAGGATGCGGATAGGGTAGGAGAGATTACTGTGGAATGCATCCGACAGGCGGGTGAGTTCTTTAACTTTCGTTGTCCGCTGGATGGGGAGTATTCCATTGGAACTACTTGGGCTGAAACACATTGAGTTATCGTATCTTGCTGGATTCTTTGACGGGGAGGGGTGTGTATTGTTTGACCGCATAATGGTAGACAACACAAACCCCCACATACTGGAGAAATACTTTATTAGGTTTGGGGGTGGCAGGATTTACCTAAAGGAACCCCCAAGTAAAAACAACCGTAGTCACTACAGGTGGGTTGCTCACGGTGATATCGCAAGGAATGCCCTGAGAGAGATGATGCCGTATTTAATAGAGAAAAAGTATCAGGCATTGATAAACCTTGATATACTAAACCACAAGGCAACCTCGCCTGAACGGGCTGAGTTGAAAGTGAAAATAAAACAACTTAAGCGAGTCAACTATGACGGATATGAACAACCCTCTGGAGTTTGTGGACACCGACGCAATGATTAAGGAACTTCAAAAGAGGCACGATGATTTTGTATTACTTGCTGCTCAGCACCGGACGGACACAATGGATGGAATTACCGTGTGTTTTGGTGGGTCTCTCCACGGTGTATTTGGTTTACTATCTGTGGCGAAGGTATCCCTCACGGGGGGACAGGAGGAAGTAAATGAAGACACTACTAATTGACGGGGATGTCGGCTTATACCACTGTACCAAGGCTGTGGAAGAGGAATACCACTGGGGGAATGACTTGTGGTCTCTTGTGTCCGATGCGGGCGAGGCTAAAACTATTCTCCACGCTTGGATTAGAAACATAACCGAACATACCGGAGGGGACAGGGTGATAATGACCTTGTCGGGTCCCGATAACTGGCGAAAGGACATACTACCCACCTATAAACTTCATCGGAAGGTCCACCGGAAACCTCTGGCCTTCCTTCCCATGAGGGAATACATTCAAGATAACTTTGAGACCTACTACTTCAACAACCTTGAGGGGGACGATGTCCTTGGCCTCTTGGCGGGGGGCTGGCAGGATCTAGATGGGGATCTCATTGTTGTCACGATAGATAAAGACCTCCGTACTATCCCCGGCTTACATTACAACCCCCAAAAACCAGAGGAGGGAGTGGTATCGGTTGACGAACAGGAGGCTGACTACAACCACTTACTCCAGTCATTAATGGGAGATGCTACCGATGGTTACTCTGGGTGTCCGGGCATCGGACCCAAGAGAGCCGCTCGCCTTCTATCTACCCCCACTTGGGAGGTGGTTGTGCAGGCCTATGAGAACGCGGGATTGTGTGAGGAGGAAGCATTGGTTCAGGCAAGGGTTGCCCGAATCCTCCGATACGGAGAGTACGATATTGACAAAGAAGAGGTGATCATGTGGTCACCTAAGGAGTATGCGAATGAACAGGGATGAACTACTAAACCTTCACAATGAAATGTGCAACAAGGCGTTTGAGTTGATGAAGCGTAAAAACCACGATTATGCGGGGGGACAAGATAAGTCTATGCCCTTTGCTAACTTCACACGCTGCGAGGCCATGGGGTTCAGCAGCACGGAACAGGGGTTTGGAGTACGATTGACAGATAAGATGTCCCGGCTGTCTACCTTCTGTGAGGGAGGGATTCTAAAGGTGGCCGATGAGTCCCTTGAGGATACTATTCTGGACATCATTAATTATGTGATCTTGTTCCATGGCTATATTCAATCAAAGAAGGAGACTAGTAATGGCGAAGCGGAGACCACCATCGTTGGAGCAAAAAATGCAATTGAGGCCTTGGCCTGCGGTAGTTGACATTTTTAATTACGAGAATAATGAGAAGATTACCGAGGAGAACGCCCGTGGCATAGGTGCTAGGGCACTCAACAAGATACTCAGGGCTCTTATCAGGGACCCAGAGTCCCGAGAACTCCTCAATATCCACCTGAGACCTAGTGAGTTCAAAGAAATTGTCGAACCATTCGATGAGGTTAAGGAGTAAATTATGGTTGATAACGACCGCTTTCCTCCAGTGCCCCTGAACATGGTTCAGGCTCTTGATACACGATTTCCCGATCAATGCCCCAAGTTAGATGAGAAAGACCGAATGATCTGGTTTGCGGCAGGCTCTAGAGCAGTCGTGGATTTCCTTATTGAGATGCACAAAAGACAAAATGAAACCCTATTCCCAGACGGAGAATAAAGATGTGTTTTTCCTCTAGTTCACCCCCGCCTCCTCCTCAGATTATTATGCCACCGACACAGCCCGATAATTCGGCAGCGTTGGACGCACTTACTATGCAGAATCAGGCCCTTCAGGACCAACTTAACAACTTGTCCTTAAGTCAGCAGCAATCCGCCAGCCACCTTCAGCAGTCCGCAGTCGCGGCAGAGGCTATCAGACAAAAGCAGATGTCCGCAGACACCCGTGGGCAGGACGCGAGTGAGGAACTTAAGCGAGGACAGCGGGGACGAGGTTCCCTCCGAATCCGACGAACCCGAAGCGGGACTACGGGGGCCTCAAAGCCCTCAGTCAACCTCCCCGGGGCTGCCTCTCCGTCGGCGGGATACAAGAAAAAGACGAAGATGTCAGGCCCCAACCTTCCTAAGAATTAAGAGGCAACCAGATGCAGAACCCACAAACAATACAGGGGCTCTACACGAAACTCTGTACTAATCGGGATATAACCCTTAGTCGTGCCCGCGATTCGGCTAAGTTGACTATCCCCATGCTTATCCCTGATGAGGGGAATAGCAGTGCTACGTCCTATGACACCCCCTTCCAATCAGTAGGAGCCCGTGGTGTCAATAATCTAGCAAGTGCGCTTCTGCTTTCCCTCCTGCCTCCCAATGCCCCATTCTTCCGTCTAGTATTGGATGAAAAGGCTAAGAGGGATCTAGAACAGATCGACCCAACGATCAAGAATGAAATTGACCACACGATGGCCGAGATTGAACGGTCTATCATGCGAGAGGTCGAACTATCTGGTCTTAGAACCTCCCTGTTCTCTGCGATTAAACACCTCATTGTTGCAGGAAATGTACTAGTCCACGTTCCCGACGAGGGCAGGGTTCGGGTCTTCCAGATGGACCGATATGTTGTGGTTCGGGACCCCTCTGGGGAAGTAAAGAAGATCATTATCAAGGAATGTGTTACTCCTGATTCTCTCCCGAAAGAGGTGCAAGAACACGCTAAGGCTTCCATGACGGGAACCGACAAGACCGTTGACATCTATACCTGTGCCCACACAACGGCAAAGGGAAAGGTGAAAGTCTACCAAGAGACTAGTGGGGTTATGATCCCCGGCACTGAGGCTACCTATGATAAAGGTAAGTCTCCCTTTATTGCCCTGAGGATGATCCAAATTGACGGGGAGGACTGGGGCAGGGGGTATGTCGAGCAGTATATGGGAGACCTAAAGTCACTGGAGGCTTTGTCACAGGCGATTGTTGAGGGGTCTGCGGCTTCGGCTAAGGTCCTCTTCTTGGTCAATCCTAATGGGACCACCCGTGCCCGGACGCTCGCCCAGTCCCCAAATGGGGGCATCAGGGAAGGAAGTGCATCAGATGTTTCAGTTCTCCAAGTGGGTAAGCAAGCGGATTTCAGTGTTGCACTCAGTACAATGCAAACCATTCAGGAGCGTCTCTCGTATGCGTTCCTACTCACTGAATCAACTATTCGTAATGCGGATAGAGTAACGGCTGAGGAAGTACGTCTGGTTACACAGTCGATTGAGCGTCAGTTGGGTGGGGTGTACTCCCTTCTCAGCCAAGAGGCTCAGTTGCCGATTGTTAACCGATTTATGGACCGAATGCTTGACTCCGGTCGGCTACCTAAGATCCCCAAGGATCTTGTTACTCCCGCTATTGTCACCGGCATTGATGCCCTTGGGCGGGGGAACGACCTCAACAGGCTGGACATCTTCCTTCAGGGTGTCGCTCAGGTCTTGGGTGTCGAGGCTCTTGGACAGTTCGTAGACATGAGGGAGTACATGGATCGCCGTGCTGCTTCCCTTGGTATTGACACCGATGGGCTGATTAAGAGTGAAGAACAGATTGCACAGGAACAGCAACAGGCTATGATGATGCAAATGGCTCAACAGTATGGGCCTCAGGTCGTTGATGCAGCCTCACAGGGCATGATGCAGCAGCGAGAATTACAAGCACAACAACCACAGGAAGGTTAACACATGGACAGGGTAGAAATTCGCAGGGGTGAAACAGGCTCCGAGGGTCCTCAGGACAACGAAGTGGCTGAAAATATCGTGACCGAAGAAGAAGCACAAATGGAAGAGGCCCCCATTGGGGAGCGTCCTGACTGGCTTCCCGATAAGTTCAGTAGCCCCGAGGAAATGGCTAAGGCATATGCTGAGGCAGAGAAGAAGATTTCTTCGGGCGATACTGAAGAGTATGAAGAGGGAGAAGGGGGAGGGGAAGAAGAGGCCGGAGGGGACTACTTTGAAAACCTGACTGATGAGACCGTTGCCCCCTATACCCAAGAGTTCAATACTACTGGGGAACTCTCTGAAACTTCATACAAAGAAATCTCAGATAAATTTGGTATTCCCCCCCATGTGACAGAAGCCTATATTGAGGGCCAGCAGGCTATCCAGCAGAATATGGTCAGCGAGATTATGGGTGGAGTGGGAGGCCCCGAGAACTACGCTGGGATGATCCAGTGGGGCCAGAACAACTTCGCTCCCGAGGAACAGAACACCTTCGATGAGACCATTAAGAGCGGAGATATGGGCCGGATTAAACTGGCTGTCTCCGGGGTGTGGGCAAGGATGCAGCAGGAGAGAGGGACCCGTGGACAGTTAATCCAAGGGGAAACCCCATCAAACACCGGCAACACATTCCAGTCTATCGCTGAGGTTACGGAAGCCATGCGAGACCCCCGGTACAAGAAGGACCCAGCCTACCGTAACTTGGTTCAGGACAGACTAAAGTCCTCTAACGTAATCTGAGGTTGACATGATTAATTGGATTAAAGAAAATAAGACAGGGATGATCCTTGTGGTCGTGGTTGGGGCTATCGGGCTTGGTTTGCTCATGGCTTCTGGATGCTCACTGGGTGATATGGTTAAAGTAAAGGTTCCCCCCGGAATCCAACGCTCCCTTGCGGCTCCCTCTCAGGTGTCACTTAATGACTCTGAGTATACATGGAACCAATGGGTCGAGTTTGTCGAGGGGAACACAACAAGATTTCAAGATAGTATTGACCGCTCCAACTTTGTCTGGAGTAGTCTTGCCTCTGTGGTTAACATGGGAGCCGAGTCGGCTCAAGGACCCCTTTCGGCTTTGCCGGGCGGAACCTTCCTGCTGACTGGCCTTTCGTTGACCGCTGGTTTGTTCTTGAACAAGCCGGGTACAGCGAGCAAGACGGCAAAGGAGAAAGAGAAGTCGTTCAATGCAGGCATGAAGGCTGGTAATCGCGTTTCTGCGGAAACCTAATGTGATCCAGTGATGCCTTTATTTATCGGCGGTGAATAAAAGGTGGCCCCACTGCGGTGGGATAACCTCTGGCTAAGACCCGAAGATATTAGTTTGTTTAGTTTTATTTAGTTACTACTTAGGAGGTCCACTACCATGGCCCTTTATTATTCAGCAGACCCCGCCCGAATGGGCGACGATGCTAATTCGGATAATGCTTTTCCAAGCGGAAAGACTAACGAACTTTTCCTGAAGGTTTTTGCCGGTGAGGTTATCACCACCTTTGAGGAAAACAACGTAATGCTCCCGCTTTCCCGTGTGCGCACGATTACCAGTGGTAAGAGTGCCCAGTTCCCGACCAGTGGCGTTGCAACTGCAACCTACCACACGCCGGGTGAGAGTGTTCTTGTTGGCGGTAATGATACTGGTGCTGACAGTTTCGCTGATGAATCCAAGTACCTGAGTAAGCCTGCTGCTGCCGAGCGTGTTATCTACATTGATGACATGCTGGTATCCTCAGTCTTCCTCGCCAACATTGACGAAGCCAAGAATCACTATGATGTTCGGTCAATTTATTCCACCGAGATCGGTCGTGCCTTGGCCTACGCCGCAGATAAGAACCTTATTCGCTGCGTAATCAACGGTGCCCTTGCTGGTACTGATCGCTTTGGTAATTCAGACGCACAGTACCTTGGTGCCCAGATTGACCACTCTGGTCAGGCGGGTTCAACCGCTGGTGACAAGATGGTTGATTGTTTGTTTGAGGCAGCCGAAAAGATGGACGAAGCCAATGTGCCCAGCACAGACCGCTTTGCTATTCTGCGACCAGCGGATTATTACACGCTCGTCACTCTCAATAAGGATGCCATCAACCGTGACTACGGTAACGAAGGTAACGGCTCAGTCGCCAACCCCGGCGAAGTGATTTCCGTTGCTGGTATCCGCGTGATGAAGAGTAATCACCTTCCGCCCCGCGTTAACGAGAATGCTTCCCCCGATGCCCTCCACGGTCACGCTGGTATTATGAACGATACCGCCGGACCCACCACGGGCTACTCTGGGACTAACTTCGCGGATAACAAGGGTTGCATCTTCCAGAGTGAAGGCGTTGGTACCGTCAAGTTGATGGATCTCGCCGTCGAAACTGACTACAGTGTCGAACGACAGGGCACCCTGCTCGTAGCAAAGTATGCTATGGGTCATGGTATCCTTCGGAACGAATGCTGTTTCGAGATCATTGACTAAGTGCAATAAAGATCAGGTCTAGTCTCCCTGTGACCGGGGGTAGCCCGCTTCGGTGGGTTGCCCCCTTTTTTTGAAAAGGAAATCCATATGGCTGCCACTAGAACACTTGAGGTTGACGCGGTGAATACTATCCTCAGCACCGTTGGGGAACCTCCAATTTCTTCTCTTGACGATGCCCTTCAGGCTGATGCTGCAACCGCAAAGAACACCCTTACTGAAATCACAAGGGAAGTTCAGATGCAAGGCTGGCATTTCAACACTGTTCGGGAGGTTGTTCTAACGCCAGATGGTGCCGATGGGGATCGTATTAAAGTTGGAGATAATGTAGTCCGTGTGGACCTTGAGACACAACACACAGGCTCTTATGATATTGTCCAACGGGGTTCCTATCTGTATGACCGCAAGGGCCAGACAGATGTATTCGGCGGAAGTCTAAAGGCAACAGTAATGTATGTCTTGGATTGGGATCAACTTCCTGAGCCTGCTCGTCGGTATATTACTATTCGTGCATCCCGCATCTTCCAAGACCGTTTTGTCGGTTCCGGGGATCACCATAGTTTCAATACCATGGACGAATTCAGGGCTCTGTCTATGCTCAAGGAATTCGAGAGTAATACTGGGGACCACAGCATCTTTGATAACTACGATGTATCCCGTGTTCTTAGTCGAAATTCTGTAATCAATAGGGTGGGACGCTAATGGCTCTAATAACAACAACGACACCAAACTTGGTGGGTGGGGTGACCCAGCAATCGGATGCTCTTCGGTTCGGTAATCAGTGTACAGAACAGATCAACGCTAACCCATCGGTAACCAAGGGTCTTGAGAAAAGGCCTCCAACCGAGTTTGTGGGCATCCTGAAGGACGGCGGCGATGCAATTAACCCGTCACCCAACGATTACAAAGTACATACCCACACCATTAACAGAGACACAGGCGAACGATATGTCGTTAGTGTCGTGCAGGAGGTGAATAGTCATGGGTACACAGATGGCAACGCCCGAGCAAACATATATGTCCACGATATTGAGGGAAACCAGAAGACAGTCGTGTGGGATACTGATATCACAGATGGTGACGGTATTGAGCAGTGGGAAAAGGATTGCTTCTTTGGCTACCTTAGTCCACTAAAGCATGAGGTGGGGGCGCCTTATTATCAAACGGCTCCAGAAGTGGTAGTACCAGCAGGCCCGGATGAACCCGACCTTAAGTTCAATACTATTGGCGATGTTACCCTTCTCCTGAATACTAAGGTATCGCCCCAAGAGTCTTTTTGGGCGTGGAAGGGGGGTCCTCTAAATGGGCTGGGGGCAGGAAGGACTTCGGTCGTCCAAATCCATAAGTTTGTATCAAATGCCGAGTACAAAATCACTATAACCGGATCAACCGGGTGGGTAGCCTTGGTTGAGTACACCACCGCCTCAAACCGACTGGTATCCACAGATTCGAGCAGTATCACGGCCATTACCACAAGTCTCCACACCACGAGCGCCGATAGTGAGAATACATATGACGACGGCCCACAAGGAACTCAGTCCGTGGCCGCGTACCTGTGGAACGAAGAGTTAATACGGCTAACCACGGGTGCTAGTATTCTTAAAGAGAATGGTTATTGTCTGTGGTACCGCGAGAATAAGTTGTTTATCCAACCAACGGCGACGGCGACTGGAACTATAGAGGTAGCAGTATCGGGGCCGACCCAAGATAGCGTAAGCGCGTATGTCTCCGGTGTCCGTACATTCTCCGAACTGGCAGATATAGCAGTCCCCAACACCGACTCTAATGGGGACTTACTCTATGACTCCTCCACAGACGAAGACTCCTACAATTATATTGGAGGACAAAGAGTTGAAATTAAATCTAGCCCCCAATCGGAAGACGATGATTACTGGGTAGAGCATATTCCCGAACATAAACACGGATCACCGACCGGAACTTCTTTCACTTTATTATGTGGCCGAACCGGTCTCCCGGTACAGACTTACACAGGCCGGTGGAAAGAATGCGCTGCGCCCTATACTTACAGGGGTATCCAGAAGGAGTATGGGATGCCTCTTATACTGATCAGCAAGGCTGATGGGACTTTCCTAATTAAAAGGGCCGATGGTGGAGGGGGCTATGCTGGATACAAATGGAAAGAAAGACTCGCTGGGGATGAGAACACCAATCCCATGCCCACCTTTGTAAATAAAGTAGGATCTAGCCGTTTCGCCAAACAAATCCAAGGAATGACATTCTACAATGGCCGACTCGTCTTTATCACAGATGAGAATGTTGTCATGTCGGAATCGGGGGATATCTGGAACTTCTTCAGGACTACTGTTACTTCCGTTCTGGATGCCGATCCCATTGATGTAGCCACAACTTCCTCTAAGATATCTATTCTTCGTCACGCTATTGGTTATGAAGATAGGCTCTTATTGATGTCAGATCAGACACAGTTCTTGGCCTATGGTGACCCCGTCCTTACCCCAGAAACTATCGCAATTTCTCCTATAACTACCTTTGAATCAAGTAAAGAATGCGCCCCCATTACCCAAAGTGGTTCTGTCTTTTTCCCCTTCAAACGGGGGTCTTACAGTGGTGTGCGGGAGTGGTATTCGGAGGTCGGCAATCAGTTGTCCTTTGGAGACACCGATATCACCGCCCATATTCCCGCATATATTGAGGGGGATATTACAAAGTTAGCCTCAGCCACCAATGAGAGTATAGTAGTAGCCCTTAGTGACACCCAACGAGACACAGTGTACGTCTTTAATTACTTTGGTCAGGGGGGATCAAGGGACCAGTTTGCTTGGAGCAAGTACACCCTAGATACTGGGGCTATTATCCACGATATTGAGTTCATTGCTGAGACGGCATACTTGATGGTTGAACGTCCTGCTGTTGGATCCGTCAGCCATCCCACCCTACACCTAGAGAAAATTAACTTCCAGCCCAATAGAGTGGACACTGGATCAGAGTACCTTACTCGTTTGGATAGAAGGGTTGATCAGAGTCAGTGTACCAGTATTACTTATGTCCCTAGTCTGAACGTGACTACGATGACTATTCCCTACCACGCGCAGGCGGGGTCAAAGATGCGGGTTGTCTCTAAAAGTACCGGAGAAACACTTACTGCTGGCTATACTGGTGGCGGTACCTCCATTTCCATCGCGGGCGATTGGTCCTCCTTGTCTCCCGATTCTACTCGTCGTGCATTTTGGGTGGGGGAGGAGTATGAAATGAGTTATACCTTCAGTAAGCCCCTCTTTAAACCCGCTTCTTCTACCGGCAATAAGTCGGTTGCAGTACAGGGCCGACACCAACTGAGATACGGTAGTCTTGTTTTCAGTGATAGTGGACCCTTTGAGATCAAGGTGACCCACGCTAACGGAACAGAATATACCCACCCATTTACAGGGAAAATTTTGGGCTCAGACTCCGCTACTATCAATACAATAACCCTAGGTACTGGGGAGTTTAGATTCCCCCTGTTTTCCGAGAGCAGTTCTATTACCATTACGGCCACAGCAACATCCCCCGTTTCCCCCCACCTAGAATCTGCGGAATTTGAGGCTAACTACTCAACCAGAAGCAGAAGGATGTAGAGAATGCCACAGGTGTATGTCAGGGAATCCCAGCCAGAAGACTGCAAGGTTATTGCGGACAATATGCGGGAGGAGGACATTTCCGAGATCAAGGCTGCAAGTAACTGGGGACCACTTGAGGCAATGACGGATGGCTTCATCCACTCTAACCCCCCGCTTACTATCATAAAA
>Ga0098054_1000995_pt1 | contig 15084 bp, 9 predicted proteins | sample 16_taG_FD_75048 | JGI IMG/M metagenome (GOLD analysis project Ga0098054, IMG submission 75048) | Marine viral communities from the Subarctic Pacific Ocean - 16_ETSP_OMZ_AT15313 metaG | ecosystem: Environmental > Aquatic > Marine > Oceanic | place: Pacific Ocean | collected 2015-01-18
CTGGACTACTATCAAGTGCTGGAGTTACGGCATCTGGTACAGTAACTTTTGGAACACTATCTGATGGAACAATAGGAGTTACTGCTTGGGTTGATGAAGATGATATGTCTTCAGATAGTGCAACTCTTGTACCTACTCAGCAATCTGTAAAAGCTTATGTAGATAGTACTGGTAGTGGAACCATGTCTAGCTTTATTTTAGAAGATGATGATGGTACAGAAGTCTCTATTTCAAATGCTGAAGAAGTAAAGTTTATTGGTTCAGGCATAACTACAAACTGGACAGACACAACTCCCGGCTCAGATGGTGATCCATTTGATATGACATTTACAGTAGATGCAGCACAAACAGGTATTACTTCTATTTATGCTACTGATTTAATAATGGGGGAAGACTCTCAAACTGCTATTGATTTTGGAACAGCAAATGAAATTGATTTTAAAGTAGATAACGCTGCAAGATTAACTTTAACTGCATCAGCACTATATCCGGTAACTGATAATCAAATAGATTTAGGCACATCTTCTCTAGAATTTAAAGACGCTTTCTTTGATGGTACAGTTACAGCAGATGCTTTTGCAGGGCCATTAACAGGTGATGTAACAGGTAATGTTTCTGGTACAGCCGCCACAGTTACAACAGCAGCACAATCTAATATTACTAGTTTAGGAACCTTAACAACTCTAACAGTTGATAATGTTATTGTTAATGGTACAACTATAGGTCATACTAGTGATACAGATTTAATGACATTAGCTGATGGAGTTTTAACAGTAGCCGGAGAAGTCTCAATGACTACTCTAGATATTGGAGGTACTAATGTAACTAGTACTGCTGCTGAGTTAAATATCTTAGACGGTGTGACTGCTACTGCTACCGAATTAAATTATTTAGATATTTCTACGTTAGGAACTTCAGCAGCTTCTAAAGCTGTTACAGCAGATGCTAATAATGTTGTAAAATTTACAGGTGGTATATATGAAGAAGCTACAACTGTTACTTCTTCTTCTAATGCAACTACTATAAATCTTCAAACAGGTACAAATTTTTTACACGACCTTACTGAAAATACTACATTTACATTTTCTAATCCTCCGGCAGAAGCAATGACATTTGCATTAAAGATTATTCAAGACTCATCTGCAAGAGCAATTACGTGGCCCGGAACTGTAGATTGGGCAGCAGCCACCGCCCCAACATTAACATCTACAAATAATGCTGTAGATTATTTTGTATTTACAACTATAGATGGTGGTACTATTTGGTATGGCTTTACCGCAGGACAAGCACTAGGATAAACTAATATGTCAGGAGCAACAAAAATTTTAGCAGCCGCCGGTGGTGTAGATGACCCTGTTTATGTAGAGGAGGTATTTTCAACTTTTGTATATGAAGGAACAGGCTCATCACTAGGAATTGATAATGATATTGATCTTGCTGATAAAGGGGGTTTGGTTTGGATTAAAAATAGGGATGCCACAGACGCTCATATATTGACAGATACAGCAAGAGGCGTAACAAAAGTTATAAGTTCGGATGTGTCAACCGCAGAAGCTACTGATACAGATACTTTAACATCTTTTGATTCTGATGGGTTTACTATAGGAGCAGATGATAAAGTTAATACAGATGGAGAAGAATATGTTTCTTGGACATTTGCTAAAAAAGAAGGTTTTTTTGATATTGTTACTTGGGCAGGCAACTCAACTTCTGGTCGCACGATAAGCCATAATTTAGGGAGTGCCCCCGGAGTCATTATAATTAAATCTACAAGTACGGCAGGTGAACCGTGGTATGTTTACCATAGAGCTGCTTCTGCTGATCCTGAAACTGATCATCTTAAACTTCACCTAACTAACGCATTAGTAGATCACGATGAAATGTTAAATGATACTGCTCCAACCTCAACAGAGTTTACTCTCAGTCAATATAATGGCGTTAATGGTAGCAGTAAAACTTATGTGGCATATCTATTCGCTCATGATGTTGAATCATTTGGAGAAGATTCAGATGAATCAATAATTCAATGTGGCACTTATCTAGGTTCAGATGGTGCAGATGTGGCAGTTAGTTTAGGTTGGGAACCACAGTGGTTAATGATTAAAAATACTGAAAGGGCCGATAAATGGACTATAATAGATAATATGCGAGGTCTTCATGCAAAAGGAATATATGACGATAATTATCTAGCAGCAGAAAGTAATGCAGCCGAAGTAACAGGAAGCTCACATACAGAAGTAATACCAACTGCAACTGGTTTTATTATTCCTTCTGGAGCTAGTGGTCAAGTTGCTGAAGCGGCTGAAAAATATGTTTATATAGCTATAAGAAGGCCGCATAAACCGCCCGAAGCCGGAACAGATGTTTTTAGCCCTTATGCTTATCAAGATGCAGGTTTAACAAGTGGTAGTGGTACAGCTGCTACTAGAACTATTCTTAATGGAGGTAGTAATAGCGGAACAAATTTTCCTGTTGATATGTATTGGCATAAAGATCTAGCAGATACTTCTTATGGATTTCATGTTTTTGATAGAATACGAGGAAAAGGTGAAGGATTACTAAGTGATTTAAGCAACGGTTCACCCGCAGGTGATTCAGCATCAAATGCTGGTTTTGATTTTATGGAAGGAGTAGATGTTGAATATAATGGAACAATGTATTATTACTCTCACGCAGCAGGTAGTAGGGAGCATATTGGTCATTTTTTTAAACGCGCACCGGGATTTTTTGATATAGTTGGATATAGGGGAGTATCGGGTTCTGCACAAAATATATCGCATAGTTTAGGTGCAGTACCAAAAATGATGCTTATTAAAAGACATAATGGTTCAAGAGTTTGGATAGCCTATTTTGAGCCTATAGGAAATACTAAATATTTACAAGCTAGTGGTGGAGGCGGTTCAGGGGCAAATGCCGCAGCCACATCTTCAACACATTGGAACGATACAACTCCAACAGCAAGTGTTTTTACAGTTGGTACTTCAGAAGATGTTAATGCAAATGCAGACTATATCGCTTATCTTTTTGGTGATGTAGACGGAGTTTCTAAAATTGGCTCCTATACTTCTGATGGTTCTAATAATATATCAGTTACTACGGGATTTTCACCTAGATTTGTAATGGTTAAATGCACTAATACAACCACTACAAACTGGTTAATTTTAGATACAGCACAAGGAATGACTACAAGTGATGTAAATAAAAGTTTAGAATGGAATCTTAGTAATGCTACAAATACCGATAGTGATATTAATATTCATACAAGTTCAACAGGTTTTACAGTTAAAAGAGGAGCGTCACACTTAAATCATAGCGATAGTGGTGTAGAATACGCTTTTCTGGCAATAGCATAAAGGAGATAAAAATGGAATACCGTGAAAGATCAAGTGGTGAGCTAATTTCTCAAGGCGAAGCACGAAAAAGAAATCCAAAGGTTTCACTTCCTAAAGTATGGAATGATAATGTTTTTGAAGTATTAGATATTGATCCAGTATTTGAACGCCTTGCTCCTAAAACTACAAGAGATTATTCTACTGTTGTTCGTAATGGTGCTATTCAAGATGTAAACGGACACTGGCTTCAAGCTTGGAAAGAAATAGATATGTTCTCTGATACTGATGAAGCAACTAAAGAAGAACAAGAAGCTGAATATCAAGCAACACTAGATGCCGCAGCAGCCGAATCTGTAAGATACGATAGAAATGAGCAACTAGCTAAAACAGATTGGATGGGAATGTCAGATGTTGCTATGTCAACAGGTTGGGCAACTTATCGTCAGGCATTAAGAGATGTACCGAATCAAGACGGGTTTCCTTACGAAATAGAGTGGCCCGAAGAACCCTAAAGTTAAATGGTAGTGGAGAAGGCATTATGACTGAAAAAGAATTAGAGGAAATTATTCGACAGGCAGCACATGAAGGAGCAGTACAAGCCCTTAGAGAAGTAGGTTTATCAGATGAAGAAGCTTACAATGATGTAAAAGAATTAAGAGGGTTGTTAGATGCTTGGAGGGCTACTAAAACCACAGTAGGTCAAACAGTAGCTAGGATAATTACTACCGCAGTATTAACTGCTTTAGCTGTCGGAATTTATATGGGATGGGGTAGTGAGTGATTTCTTTTTAAGGTTAGGTATTGCTTTTTGCATTATTGTAATAATTATTTGTTTAAAGATTTTAATAACTGGAAATATAGAACTAACTAAGATGGTTTATTACCAGTATAAAGATGATATAAGAAGATGGTGGAGGAACTTATGGTAGAGTTTTTAGATAAGATGAAGGCTTTGGTAGTAGAAACTAAAGCTAAATTAAAAGAACCTGTAACTGCAACAAGAAGTAAAGTTATTCTGGTTGGTTTAGTTATTGTACTTCTTTTTGTAATCGTAGCTTAATATGTTTAAGATTGTTGATCTCTTAGTAGACCCTGTTTCTAAGATATTAGACAAGGTTGTAGCCGACAAAGATTTAAAAGAACAACTGGCTCACGACATTGCTACTATGGCTCAGAGACATCATCACGAATTGATGACTGCTCAGATAGAGGTTAATAAGCAAGAAGCAAAAGGTAATTGGTTTCAATCGTCTTGGAGACCCGCAACTGGGTGGGTTTGTGTAAGTGGCTTTGCAATAAATTTTTTGATTTCACCACTTGCAGTTCCTTTTGGGATTGAAATACCACAGGCAGATACAACAGTTATGTTACCTGTATTATTAGGAATGTTAGGAATTGGGGGTTTTAGAACCTTTGAGAAGACTCAGGATATTCATGGGAAATAATTATGGCTAGAAAAAGAGCATACAGAAATAGAGCAGACTATCGTAAAGGCGGTAGAGTTCGTTATGAGGGAGGCGGTTATAACCCACATGATGAAATAGCAATGAAAGAAGGTGGAGCAGGTGGTATGTATGATGCTTCCGGTAATCTTATAGGTAGTGGCCCTAGATGGACAGGAGAGACTAATACTGCTACCACTACTCCTACATATACTGCGGGGGACGTGGAGCAAGCCTATGCTGATCTTAATGCAGGTAAGGTAACGGCTGCTCAACTAGCTTCTCAGTACGGTGTTACAGAAGATTATGTTAATACAAACTTAGCTGCTCATAATGCTAAAACTGCTGCCGCTTCTCAACAACAGCAACAACAAGCTGTAGATACAAAGACATCTCAGGCGGGATGGGGTAGTGATCTTTATGGGGCGGCTAGTGATGCTGTTGGAACTGTTTATGATGCTGCCGGAAATCTTGTGAATTATGGTAGAGGCGTTGCTGGAGCTTTAACGCCAGATGTGGTAGAAAAGTATGGTCGAGATGTGTATGGTGCTATAGTTAATCCCATAACTGGTGCTCTAGAACAAGGAGCTGAAACCTTTGGAGATTATTTGAGTAATATTGGAAGTGCCTTAAATCCTTTTAATAGAACTGATGGCGGCGCACCTGTTACTGATAAAGGTTCTGCTTATACTGGTTCTATTGCTCCTACTACTGTTACTGAATCCAAACCTGTTTGGACACAAACTTCTCCGGCTGATTATGATGCTGACAAAACACCCGGACAAAGCGGAGCTTTTTCTGAAGAATATACTACGGGTAAAACTCAAGCGCAAAAAGATGCTGAAAAAGCAGCACAGATTCAAGAAGATGTAGATTGGGCTAATCTAAGAGGCGCAGAAACAGACGCAATTCATTGGTCTTCACCCAGTAATGTAAGTCAGGCTGCTCAAGCAGCTATGTTCGGTGGAGGAAGCGATCTTTATGATCCCGCAACTGGCCTTCCGTATACGCCAGAAAAATTAATGGCGATGTTAGGTCTTGATGCACAGGGGGAGCCTTTAACTGGTACTACAGGAGCCACTGGAGGAACTACCACAGGAACTACCACAGGAACTACCGCAGGAACTACTGACACTACTAATACAGTAGCCGCTATTCCTGCTGATGGAAGTTATACTCAAGCAGAAACTCAAGCAGTTGTAGATGCTATAAATTCAGGTACGGTAACGGCTGCTGAAGTTGCGGCACAATTTGGAGTTACTGAAGCACAGATCAATGCAGAAATGGCCCGACAGAATCAAGTAGCTGCGGGAGAAGAAGTTACTGTAGCTGATCCTTATGCTGATACTACAACTACTGATGATGCTTATAAACTAAGCCCTGATGTTCATACTATGCCTACGGTTCCAATGCCAATAGATACTACAACAACTGCCGCTGATGTGGCTGCTATTCCCGTTGATGCTGACTATACACAATTTGAAATTGATCAAGTCTATGATGCTTTAGAAAGCGGTGCTATGACAGTACAACAAGTTTCTGCACAGTTTGGTGCTACTCCGGCTCAGATTGAAGCAGAGTGGGCTAGAATGAAACAACAAAAAGCAGGTGAGGCTGTTACGGGCGAAGACCCATTTGCTGAAGGAGTTTATGACGCGACTAAAGATGCTTTAGAAGCAAAAAAGGTTGCTGCATCACAAGACGCTACAGCAGCCACAATAGAAGATGTAGATTATAAAGCTAAGCCTCTTGGTATGAATACAGCCAGTATTCAATCGCAGCTTGATGCTTTAGATGCCCAGTTAGTAGCAAGAGGATTAAAACCGGACACTGCTCAATATACAGCAGCACAAGAACAAGCAAGAGCAGAATTTATAAGATTTGCTCAAAAAACAGGCCAGATTAATTTTAGTATAGAAGATTTTGCAGCAGCAACAGGATTAACAGTAGCTCAAGCACAGAATCAATATTATAATTATAATCACGAAGGAAAGGTTCCTCTTGGTTTATCTTATAATAAATCTGTTACTAAAGCAACCCAAAAACCTTTTGTACCTGGAAGTTATTTAAAAGATTATAGTCCTGTAGATACACAAGCTATGCTTCAAAAGCAAATAGCTCAAAAAATAGATATGACAGGAACTATTACTGCTGAAGATGCCATAAAACAATTATCTACTTTTTCGGGTATAGACGAAATAGATGATGTTACTGCCGATGCTATAACTAAAACTGTAGGTGTATGGAATAAAGCAGTTAATAACGGTACAGTAACTCCTGCAAATTATACAAGAGTTCTTACAAAAGTTCTAGATGATATAGCTAGAAATAAACAAGAGGAAACAAGATTAGCAGAAGCCGAAGAAATAAGAGACTTGACACAGCCCGTTCAAACCGCTCAAATTTCAGAAAAAGAAGCAGAGGCAAGAAAAGCATCAGGAGTTGATTATATAATTGATCCTGGTTCTTTTGTTCCTAAAGTAACAGGAGAAAAAGCAATATTATCTGAGTCTCCTGAAGCTGAAGCGGCTTCTAGATCAGCCATTACTGGTACGGCTGCTACACCTAGAGATGCGGCAGTTATAGGACAAATAGGCTATGAAGCAAGACAGAGAGCTGCTGTAACAGGAGAGGCCGCTAAAGGTGCTGCCGCAAATGTTGTTGCTGTAGTTGGAGAATTACCGCCTGAAATAGCAGAAGCAGCAGTAGAAGATGCTGAAACTTTAGGTGCTGTAATAGATGCTGAACCTATAGAAGTCCAAGCGGCCATAGCTGCATTACCTGAAGAGGCTCTTGTTTCTGCCCAAATGGAAAATTTATTAGGCGGTATGGAGTCTGGAAATATTCCTGCTTGGGCTAAACCCGCTGTATCCGCAGTAGAACAAAATTTAGCAGCCAGAGGTTTAGGAGTATCTACAGTAGGTAGAGATGCTTTATTCAATGCTATTATACAAACTGCTATGCCTATGGCGCAAAGTAATGCACAAGCACTACAAGCTAATGCAGCACAAAATTTATCTAATGAGCAGCAAGCTAATTTAGAAGAAGCGCGTTTAAATGCAACCAGAAGGCTAAGTAATTTATCTAATCAACAAACGGCTGCTGCACAAACAGCTCAGTTTGCACAAAATATAGGTGTTCTTGAAACCCAACAGAGACAGCAAACATCTTTAACTACTGCACAGTTTGAACAGCAGACAAGAACACAGAACTTACAGGCTAGGCAACGAGCAGCAGAATTAGCAGCACAGAATACACAACAAATTAATTCTTTAGAATTAGGTAATGCCCAACAAATAGAACTAGCTGAATTAGAAATAAAGAACCAGACTGAACAGCAGAATATGACTGCTATAAATCAAGAGCGTCTTGCAGAAATGCAAGTAGGTGCTGATTTTATGGCTAGAAATGCAGGGTTCAAGCAGCAAATGGAAATGGCTAATCTTTCTAATGATCAGCAAATGCGGTTGGCTAATCTAACTGCACAAAATCAGGCTGATGCCGAATCATTATCAAATGCACAGCAAACAGAATTAGCAAACTTAAATTCTAAGATGCAGACTAATCTAGCTCAAGGAAGAATAGCTGCTGAAATGAATGTTGCTCAATTAAATGTAGACCAACAAAGAGCAATAACAAATGCAACAACACAAGCAAGAATAGATTTAACTAAGTTTAGCACAGCTCAACAAGTAGAACTTGCAAATAGCCAATTCATGCAAAGCACTACTATAACTAACATGAATGCTAAACAGCAATCAGCAATGCAAGATGCTACAGCATTGGCTTCTCTTGATATGGCAGCAGTAGATCAAAGAACTAAACTAGCAGTAGAAAATGCTAGAAACTTTTTACAACTAAATGTAACAAATTTAAATAATGTACAACAGGCTGCTGTAGTGGATGCTCAATTAGAAAACCAAAGAATATTATCTGATCAAGCAGCCGCTAATGCAGCAAAACAATTCAATGCTACATCAGATAATCAAGTTAATATGTTTATTAAATCTCAAGGCGATGCAATGGCACAATTTAATTCTTCACAAAATAATGCAATGGAGCAATTTAATGCGTCAGAAAAAAATCGACTAGCAGCTATGGATGAACAAAATGATATAGAGGCTCAAAAATTTAATGCACAAATAGAATTACAAGTAGAACAGTTTAATAATAATGTGGAAAATCAAAGAGACATATGGAATGCTTCTAATGCACAAGCAATAGAACAAGCCAATACTAACTGGCGCAGACAAGCTAATACAGCCAACACTGCTGCTATCAATGCCGCTAATGCACAAAATGTACAAAACGCATATGGCATTAAATCTCAAGAGTTAGATTTTGTTTGGAATACTTTAAGGGACGAAGGAACATTTTTAAGAAAAGAGGCTTTAGATACAGCCAATCAAAAAACAAATTTATATATTACAGCTATGAATAATGAAACTAATACTGCTATAAACAGCACAGGCGTTGCCGATGGTGTTAAAAATTTAATTGATGGTATGTTTGCATAGGAGATTTTAAAATGGGATGGTTAAGTAAAGCTTGGGGTGGTGTTAAAAAAACCTTTAAGAAGATAGGTAAGGGTATAAAGAAAGCTGTTACAAGTATCGGCAAATTTATGAATAAAATTGGTATTGTCGGTCAGATAGCTATGGCTTTCATATTACCTGGAATTGGGAATATGTTAATGAATGGCTTAGGCGGTATAGCCTCTAGTATGGTTACAAATACCTTGGGAGGTCTTGGAGGCGCAATAGTTAAAGGAGCAGGTCATGTAGTGAGTGCCGCCCACAAATTTGTAACTGTAGGAAAGAATGCTTTCAATACTGTTACTGAAGGTGTTACTAAGTTTGTAGGGGAATTCGGTAAAACAGCTTTAAATAAAATTCCGGGCGTTAATATCCAAAGTGCTTCTAAAAACTTTTTTGGTAAGGGAGGAGCATGGGAAACTGTTCAAAACGATATAGTTAAAAATGCAGGAAATATATTAAACCCCTATAAGTCTTCTGTGAATATAAGAGAAGGAATGGATATAAAAGATGTTATGAATAGTACTGGGGTTTCTAAACAAAGAATCCAAGAAATGAATATTGGTGTTGATTTAGATAACTTAAAAATCGGAGAGAGTCTAAATTTTGATGCAGGTAGTATCGGAAGACCTATGACGGGTGATCAAATTAAAGAGCTTACTGGCGTAGATTTTGGTGGAACCACTAAAGATTTTTCAGATTTTTCTGATCAACAATTAATAGATTTTGCTAACAGCCCAATAGGTCAAGAAGTTGCGAAATCTTCTGGAGTGCCAATGCCAACGCCTGAACCTATTATGGGGCCAAGACCGAGAGGTGCTCCACCCGCAAAGTATACAGGAGCTGATTTACCTGCCTTACGAGACATCAGCAAGGGCTTTATCCCGCAATCCGAAATGGAAAATATGAACTTAGGTTTTGATACTGCTCCATATAGACAACAAAGCAGCATAATGGCTCCTCCTAAAGTTGTTACTGATCCTTCTCTTAAAGACCCAATGGATCGTCTGTGGGCAGGAGCGCAAGAAGAAATTGGGGGCTTAACGGAATCGGGCGGCAGATATGATTTAGATAAACCATTTAGCTCAGCAACGCAAGCCGTTCAAGATATAGGTACAGTCCAACAAATAATTGAGCCTGAAGTAGAACAAGATGCTTGGGGTTCTTATACTCCTTCTCAATATGTTGCTACAGGAGTATATGATGCAGAGGTTATGGCTCCTCAATATACGCCAAGAAATTTTAACACTTTTGCAAATATGGGCCAATTTGGATCACCCGCCAGATATTATGATATTAATGCTATGACACCTGTTTCTTCATACTCAAGAAATATAAATACTATATATGGATATGGTGGACTTACTTAAAGGTAATAATTATGTTAAGAGAATTAACTCCAGATTATATAAATAATGCTTCTAAAATGAAAAGGTCAACTCCGGGTGAGGCTATGTCTAATGATCCTGATAGTCCTTATCCTTTTGAATCGGCTCCTGAGTTTACAGTACAGCGTGAAGCTTTAGAATATTTATTTGTAACTATAATAGATGAAGAAAGATATGCTGATATTCTTTCAGCTATTCATAATGGTGTACCAATAATGGAATTAACTCAAGTAATGTTATTTAAAGGATTTACAGAAGGTAAATGGAATCCTGATTTAATGTTATTGTTAGCGGAGCCTTTAGCTTATATGTTAATAGCTTTAGCAGAAAGACAGGGAATTGATTTTATTATTAATCGAGATGATATAGATGAGGAAGTTGAAGCAGAAAGAAAAGTTTCTACTGAAGGACTTGAAAGACGATTAAAAGATAAACAAGATAGAATTAGTAGAAATAGTCCCCTGCCCCCAGAAATTAAAGAGCTTGTTGAAGAAGCACCTATTGTAGAACAAAGTTTATTAGACAAGCCAGAAGGGATAGAACCCGCTGATGATAGTCTTTTAGCAGAGCAAGGAGTATAAAATGGCTTATAATGAGATAGAAGATTTAGGTTCATCTCTTTTGTCTAGAGGAAGAGAGATTAGAAAAAGAACTGAAAAGAGATTAAAAAAAGATGTCAGAACTCAGGCTCTATTAGGTGCGGCTACTACAGGTATTGGCTTAGTTAATAACTATTTAAAAAATCGTGCTAATACTTTTATAAATGAAAATGAAGATTTAGTAGGTGAAAGGATAAGGTATCAATCTGCTTTGAAAGACAGAGATGCACTTATAACTCAATATGAGGAGGGTTCCGCACATACTGGAGGATTAAGGGGTTACTGGGCTGAAAAATACGCAGAGGATATACGCACTAATTTACTAGGAAATTTTGATGAATCTAAGTTTGACGAAGATTCTTTAAACTTATATGTTCAATCTGAAGCTTTAAAAGAGGCTGATAAATATATGCCTGCATTTAATGAAGCTTATAAGTCTGCTTTATCAATGCCAAAAATGGAGGACTATGATGCTTGGGTGAGAACAAAAGATGGTAGAGCAGAGAATGTAGGGGGCTTCCTTTTTAATAGTCTTTCAAGAGCTTTGAGTGGCAGAACTCAAGAAGATGTTGATAAAGGTGTTGTAGAAGCAGTCGCTAATAGTCGTTATGGTAGGTCTGCTACAAAAGTTAAAGCTTTTAAAGCTGCTTTAGATGCCGGATATAGTTTAAGGATGGCAAAAAGATTCGGTGATCATACACCTGCTGATCTGGGCATAACCCCCGCAGGAATTACAAACCGTGTTTCCGCAAGAAAAAACAGAACATTTAATTTTTTCGATGTTACTGTAGACGTTCCATACACTGAAGTAACTGCTGTAGTAAACGGTGAAGCACGAGTTTGGGAAGAACCTCCTTGGGCGGTAGATACTGAAACGGGAGAATTTGTACTTGATGATGATGGTAATAAAACAATTGAACCGCATAATCTGAGGGCCTGGAATCTATATCAGCGTAAAAAAGAGAACCCAACTTTAACAGAAGAAGAGTTTAATGCGTCAATTGATACTTGGACAGAAGCCGTTGATATGGGGTATCAGGTAAAGCCAACAGGAGCAGGAAGAAGCGGTACAGGGGCAATGTGGGGAGACCCTGGAATATGGCAGGATTATGAAATAAGAGGTGATCAGGGACAGCTTGTTAATGTTCTTACCCGGTTTATACCCGATATCGAAGAACTAGACGTAGATGATAAAATACAAGGCTTGACCGATGCAGAAATAGATCAAATGAAGGACGCTATTAGAGATTCTTCTACTTTATTTACAGCGGGTACATCTGGTCTATTTGGAGATGCAAACAATATTTTAGAAGCAAATATTATAGGTTATTATTTAGCAGGGGATGAGGATGCGGCTGCAACACTAGATGAGGAAAGAAGAAATCAAGTAATAGACGATGCCTATAAAGCTCAATATCAAAGATTAGCTGTTAGGGCTAAAGAGATAGGCCAATCTTCTGGCTTAGAAATACAAGATGCTAGAAAACTAGTTAGTGATGCTTTTATTGTTAGTATTGTTACTGGAATGGAGGATTCTGACTTTAAAGACTTTAATCCAGACGCACGTTTCTTAGGTTTTGAGGGTTTTCAAAATACATTAATATTAATAGCTGATGCAGAAAGAGAAGAAAATACTGTTACAGATGTAAAAATGGGAGCTGCTGAGTATAGTGTTTTTGCTACTAATGTTATAGGCGAGATAGCCTATGAAGAAGACGATACCGTAGTTGAGAAATTACAAAAGAAGAGGGCAAGAGAGTTGATTGGTAGGTCTAATCGTTTTCTGGCTCAAAGAGTTAATTTAAATGCGGTTAATCCCGAAACAGGAGATTATTTTATTAGTGATGGGGATAAATACGACCTAATAAATACCCTTGCGCTTACAGGCCATGAACTTGCGGGAGATAATACTATAAGTGTAGGAGACCTTGTAGCGCATTGGAATGATATGTCTATAATGGAAGGGGGGGGAAGACCAGAACCAGAACCACCATCTGTTGATACGGGTTCGCCCAACTATAATCCTTATTATGATCCAGCTTCGGACGTTTATGGAACACCGGAACCTCTCAGCTATACCTTTAGAGGGGTTATGCCTTGGATTAATAAACAGCTTGGGATAATTAGTGGCTCACGGGAATCAGTACTTAAACAACAAGAGCTTACGCGTTTGGTCGGGCAAATTATGGAAACCGAGGGCGTTTCTTATGAGGATGCAATATTCTTGGCTGCGAAGCAATTAGGAGGCGGTGAAGACGAGGGAAGTAGACAAACTATGAATACTAATGAACCTGAAGAAATATTAGAACAACCAGAAGTAGCAGAACCTAGCGGAATGGATGTTGAATTAGAAGAAGAAGATATAACAGTTACTGAAGCTGAAACCCCAATAGTTTCCGAAAATGAAAGAGTAGGAGAAGATATGACCCCTAGTGGATTAGACATTACTCTAGAAGAAGAAGATATATTTCCTAATGATACTCTAGCTAGTACTTATATAAAAAGTAAAGAAGATTTTTACAGTGCTCCTTATTGGGATGTAGATCATTGGACATGGGGTTATGGAACAGCAGCACCTCACGATGGAGGAAAAGATGAGCCGCCTCCTACAGATTTAACAATAACCAAAGAGGAAGCGCAAGAAGAACTTATGGGTTATATTGAAACAGAAGTACTAAATAAAATAGAAAATTTTCAAGAAGAATTTCCACGTTATAATAACTGGACAGATAACCAAATAGATGGACTTACAGCTTTTCTGTATAATGGAAAACCTAACTGGTTAAAACAAGTTACTGCTAATGGTACACGTACTGATGAAGAAATAGCAGAAGCTATGCTTTTATATCATAAGGTAGATGACGGAACTGAAACTGGTAATCTAATACCCCTTGCTGGTTTAATAAAACGCAGAGAAGAAGAAGTCGCTATGTTTACAAGAGGTATGAATTAGTGGGAATAAAAAGAAACACTCAAAGTCCGTGGAGTAACTTAACCGCTAATAATATTATAGCCCCCGAAAGAAAGCCAATGGGACTTAGCGGCCCTTCTAGATTTGTTCAGAAAAACCATTCCGATTTAAGACGCGATCCACGTTATCAAGCAGAGGCTGAAAAATTTCTCAGTTATCTTTCAGAACAGGAAGGGATAGCAGAAAAATTAACAGGCGGCTTAGTATCTAGTGATATTTTTGAAACTCTTAGAGATGAAGAAGGACGTTTGCTCACAGTAACAGACAGGGCCAGAGTTTTAAGAGATGCTCCTGAAGATATTAAACAATCATATAGGTATCTTAGAGATAATTTTGAAGAATCTAAAGCGGGTAGTTTTGGCGAAATGCTAAAGGCTACTTTCGATAGAGGAGTAGATATGGTTGCTGATCCTATTAATTTGGCTTTTTTATTAGTAGCTCCAGGTGTGGGCAGTGTTGCTACCAGAGCTTCTACGGGTGCAGCAACCAAGGTTTTAACGAGCCAAGCAGGTAAACAGAGTGTCAAAAAGACTTTAAATAATGTTGCAGCATCTAATACAGATGGTATATCTGCAAGAGCTGCGGGAGTAGCCGGAGCATTTGAAGGCGGAGTTTGGACAGGGGTAGAAAATGCAAACAGACAAGATATAAATATAACTACTGGACTACAAGATGCTTTCAGTGATGGGGATTTTGCTTTATCTGTAGGCTTTGGTACAGTATTTGGTGGTGGTTTAGGTTATGGTTTAACTAAAATGCTTTCAAGAGGCTCAACTAATGTTGCAGAAACTGGAAACCCTACCACCCCTACACGACC
>Ga0098054_1000998_pt1 | contig 15052 bp, 9 predicted proteins | sample 16_taG_FD_75048 | JGI IMG/M metagenome (GOLD analysis project Ga0098054, IMG submission 75048) | Marine viral communities from the Subarctic Pacific Ocean - 16_ETSP_OMZ_AT15313 metaG | ecosystem: Environmental > Aquatic > Marine > Oceanic | place: Pacific Ocean | collected 2015-01-18
GTCAGTAAAAATGAACGACTAATGATAGGAAAGCCACCATCAATAGTTAAAATAAAGGAGGAGTAATGTTAACAGATACATTATTTTCAGTAAAAGAAGTACCAGTTATGTATGATGTGGTTGGCAACAATGAAATAGAGGAAGACTCAGGTTATAAACTAATAATAAGAGAAGATAATAATAGAGTATTGAGTTGTATGACAAATGAATATAAAGTAGTAACTAATAAAGAACTAATAGACACAGCAGTGCCTCTATTAAAGTCACACAAGGCTGAACTCGTAGAATCGGTAACATTTGGTGAAGGTGCTAGGTCAGTTTGGAAATGGAGAATACCTGGAGTTGAAATAAAGATAGCAGATGGTGATATACTAAATCCAGAAGTTATACTTAAAAATAGTTATGATGGGACTCTTCAAGTTCATGTTCTTGCTGGTGCTTTTAGATTAGTATGCAGTAATGGACTTGTAATAGGAGTTACTCTTGGGCAAACTAATTTCAAACATAATATTAATAATAAAAATCTTGAAAATCTTGAAGAAGCCATTGAAACGACAATTGAACATAGCTTAGCTGTAGGAGATAAATTTGAATTACTTTCAGATACTCAATTAAATGAAAAGCATATTATAAAACTTGTAGAGATGTTTCCTTTTCAAATGTCTGAGTTTTTAGTCCAATATCTTATAGCACAATCTCCTAAGAATTATTGGGATTTGTTAAACTGCGCAACTTATCTAGCTACGCATAAGATGAAAAGACAATATCAATCGACACATTCTTTGGAAAAGAAAATATTCCCAAGCGTAACTAAATGGGCTAAAGCAGTTAGTGCTGAAGCATAATTAATATTGAGCGGGTGGCTTATCAGACCAAATTCGCCCTTGGTCTATACCCACGACTACAATCCACGGTTATAGTCATCCGCTTTATTTTTAAGGAGAAATAATGGATATAATCACATTAAAAGACCTAGATAAAGCAGAAGAATACGAAAGAGATTGGCAATATGATGAAATAAGAGAAGATGTATTTGATTATTTAGAAGAATTAAGAGAATCTGGAGAAACTAATATGTTTGGAGCAACTGATTATATTGTAGAAACATTTGAAATTAGTAAAAACATGGCTAGAAAATTCTTAATAGATTGGATGGAGAGCTATAACGATGCCTGACCCTAGATGGTGGGAGTGTCCTGTAATAATTCCATATATGGGTGGGAAATTTGAATTAAGTAGAAAATTAGTACCTATGATACCTGAACATTCCAGATATATTGAAGTCTTTCTTGGCGGTGGCAGTATGTTCTTTAGAAAAAGAAAAGCAAAATTAAATGTCCTCAATGATAAACATAATGACTTGATAAATCTATATTTGTCGGTAATGCATTATTGGGAAATATTTATGCATGATTGTGAATCTTTATTGAAAAGTCGAACATTATATGATGAATTTAAGAATGAGTTAAAGGAAGACATTAAGTATGTAAATATGCCATATCCTTTGAGAGCAGCAAAATACTTCTATGTTATAAAGAACGCCTTTAATGTAAACTTCCATAATCCTATATCAAAGGAAGCTGAGTGGAATGAAAAAATGTGGAATTGTTTAAAAACAAGTAGAGATAAATTAGCTGATACAATGATAGAAAATTTGGATTTTAGAGAATTATTCAAAAAATACCCCACAAGAGAAGATGATTTTTGGTACTTTGACCCCCCTTATGTAATAGCAGGAGAAAGAGGTGATTACTATGTTCATTCTTTAGATATGGATGACCACGATGCTTTATTTGAAATGTGTAAGCAAATAGATAATGAAGGTGGAAAATTTATGATTTCTTATGATGACCATGAATATGTAAATGATAAATATAAAGATTTTGATATACTGAAAATACCAATGAAATACTCAGGGCAAACAACAGGAAATGATTACAAAAATGAGTTAGTTATTACTAACTATCAACCCACAAATACACAGGAGCAATTATGGAAGTCCCAGTAAAAATCTATCCTCATTCAACTGAATCAGAAGAAGCTGTATTAGGCTCTGTTTTAACTGATGGTTCTAGTGTTTTTGAAAAATGTAATGGATGGATAAGAGATAAAGAAGCATTTTATCATAGTAAAAATAAAAATCTTTGGGAAATAATGAGTGATATGCATAGGGAAGGAGAGACAATAGACATGGTAACAGTAGGTGATAAAATTAAACAATCTGATAAATATGCTGATGAAGGCTTGTCTTTATATTATATAACTGGGTTACCAGAACAAGTCCCAACAACAGCAAACGCAGAAAATTACGCAAGGATTGTTTGGGAAAAATATATAAAGAGACAATCTATTAAATCAGCATATGAATTATATACCACAGGATTTCAAGAGTCAGAAGACAATGTAGAAACAATGTTACATAATCATGCTATGCTTGTAAATGAATTATTAGAAATAGCTCCAAGTAAAAAGAAAGAAATTAGTGTTGTAATTAATGAGACTATAGATACACTTAAAAGCGGTAAGAATATTATACAATTTGGATACCCTCAATTAGATAATATAGCTGGAGGCATGACTAGAAAGGAATTAACAGTAATAGGAGGAAGACCTGGGCATGGTAAGACAACACTAACTATCAATATTGTATCCAGTTTATTGAAGCAAGGATACAGAGTAATGTTATTTAACAGAGAAATGAGCAATATTGAAGTGATAAAGAAATTCATGATAATGGAAAGTAGAGATTTGAAATATGAAGACCTAAGAGTTGGCGATATTCAAGAAGGAAGGATACAATCAATTGAAATGATGGCTGATAATTTAAAAGACCAATTAAGCAATCTTATAATGTATGATGATATACGCACTTTAAATGATGCTATGCGTGAAATACAAAGAGAGAAACCAGATGTTGTAGTTGATGACTATATCCAATTAATTAAAGTTGACAATAGGCGACACAAAGATAGAAGATTTGAAATTGAAGATATATTAACAGAATACAAATGGGTATGCAAAAAAGAAAATTGCGCAGGAATACTTGTGAGTCAATTAAATAGGGAAATTGAAAAGAGAATTGAACCAAGACCAAGATTAGCAGATTTTGCAGAAAGTGGAACGATAGAACAAACAGCAGAAACAGCATTATTAGTATTCTATGGATACAATTTTAATGATGATAAGTATAATAGAAATGAAATAGAAATAATATGTGATAAAGCTAGGTATGGGAAAGTAGGTACTTATGTTATGGGCTTTAATGGTAGTAAATGTAAATTCTATGGTTCGCCAAGTGATGTTCAGGAAGAAATAGAAAATGATAGAAATAGGAATAAAACTAAGATTAACAACAGAAGAGCATTGTCGAATGTGCAAGAGTCCTTTTAGCGGGAAATATGTTTATGAATATTATTCCACTTTTAGTGAGGCTCGATTTAATATATGTTATAAATGTGCAATAAGGGAGTATTATGGTACGAAAAGTTCGCAAAGTAAAAAATGGAAACTTGACCAAAGAAAAAATCAATTATTCGGAGCAAAAGATAATAGGAATTGACCCTGGAAAATCTGGTGGAATAGCTTGGATAGAAAATGATTTAGAAATTCATGCAAATAATTGTCCTGATGGAGCAGATAGTATGGCTGAATTAATGAAGGAAATATCTGGAAACGATGAAAGCATCTGTTATATGGAATTAGTTCATGCCTTTCCGACAGATGGGAGAAGTTCTGCTTTTAAGTTTGGAGTCAATTTTGGAATCTGGCAAGGAATCCTTAGCACTTTAAATATTAAGGTAGAATTTGTTTCTCCAAAAAAATGGCAAAATAAACTAGGCGAATTGCCTAAAATAAAAAAGGACAGAAAGAATATGCTTAAACAAATGGCATCTGATATGAGTGGTTTGAAAGCTACTTTAAAAACAGCAGATGCAATCTTAATTGCCTTATATGGATATAGTAAATGCAACCAAAATTAAGAAAATACATTGGAAATAGAGAAATAGGATTTATTTGGATACAAACAGAACTTGATGAAATAAGAACACAAAATGATTATAGAATATCTTTATATCCACTTGCTTTCTTAGTAACAACTGTAACTAGTGAGAAATTCTCAATTGGAGTATCAATATTCAAACAAGTTTTAAATATAGAATTATTTCGAGAACCAAATGCTTAAAACGGAATTATTAATAACAACATTAAAGAAATTAAATGCTATCACAGAAATGCTAAAAACATCAATAGAGGAATTGGAAACTTTACTGAAAACAATGCGTAAATGGGACTAATCCATCCAGCCCACAGTTGCTTCGCCAGCTCTGAGCATAGTTCCTAGAAAAACGGGGAGGAGGAAAATGCCAAGACCTCTTAGCACCTCCTCTCCATCATCTCCTCCTGATTGAGCAAACGCTGCCCACATTACCGTTCTCATTGCAAGACCAAAAGCTGGATTTTCAGCACCTCTTAAAAGGCTATATGATTCTATACCAAAATTTCTCATAGCATATCCCATAAAAGGTATCATAGATAAAAAACTTGCTACCATAGATGCAAATACTCTAGTCGAAAGAAGTCTAGCCATTGCTAATGCTTGGTGGTCTGCTTGCAAAGAAGCAGGGTCATATTCTTTACCCAATTTTCCACTTTCTATTACTGCATTTACTATTCTATTTACTCCATCTGCCCTGCTATAATTACCATCTGTAAAATTTTTCCATATATTATAATCATGTATTATTTGTAGAGTTGGATATTGTTTATACTGAAATACATTTCTTCCAAATCCATTAAACCCTTCTCCTATATGAGGAGGAGTCATACCAAATTGATTAGCATATACTGCATCTCTTGCTATTTGAATTGCCCTATCTGTTAAAAATGGAGATATGTTACTATCTTTTGAATAATTACCCTGACCAAGAAGCCCTTGAGCCTGAGCAAATAATAATGCAGATATTACACTACGCTTTCTCAATCTCTCTTCAGTCCCTGTAAAAGTGAATACATCTGACCCTCCTGGTAACCACCATGTTAATTTCCAGCTTACCATTCGTTTTAATTCAGAATCAGCTACATTGCCTACTAATTGCCTAAATCTTTTCTTAATTAATGCCTCTGATTGATTTTCATCCATTGTAAAAAGGTCATACATAGCTCCAGCTTTCTCTTTATATATCCCACTTCTTAATTTATTAGCCTCTCTTAACTCTCCAATTTCAGATGTTCCCTGACCCCTTCCATGTCTTAATTCTAACTCAGCAAGAAATCTGTCAACATCTTTAAAGTTATGTACATTATCAATAAACCCTTTTCTTCCCATATTTAATAATTTCACAAACCTTTTAATATTTGTTGTAGGGATTGGAATACCTGCAATATTTAAAATACCAGCGTCTGTCGCTTTTTCCTTACCACCCCTTAACATAATATCTTGAAAAATTGACAATTGATTAAGTACACCAGTTTTTTCAATAACTTTTTCCCACTCTTTATCATTTTTTAAAAGTGCATCTGCTTTACTTGTTAACTCCCATCCATTTTTAATAAAATCATTTATAACCTGAGTCTGGTTCACAAAAGCACCACCTGAACCTAAATGATACATCGTCATTGGAGCAGTCATCCATTTCGTAAGTCTTTCAGCTGCATCACCATCCCACTCGATACCAGTTGCCTTTCCAAGCATTGAATTATTTAATTTTTCAGCCATAAGGTCATAACTTGTTTCGTTCCCAAACATTGTGATTGCCCTTGAACTCGTGTCCCCTAAGCCTATTTTAACCCTATTGACCATATACTCTAAAGAACCGCTGACATGACCATTTCCATAATCTGCAATTGATGAAATCATATTCATTTTATGGACACCCTTTAACAATTCAATTATTAATTCATTCCTATTAATAGTATTATAAGTATGCTGAAAATAATCATTCATTACAAAATCATCTTTTCTTACTTTAGTTGGGTCTGTCCATGCAGTAATATGTTTTAAATGATGAACTCTGTTAACATCATACATTCTATTATCAAATTCATCATCCTGAGACATCTGAGACAATAACCCTTTCAAATGAGATAACCCTTCTTTGTAAACTTGAACAGATTCATCTTCGCCCGCTGACTCAAATTCTTTAATCTTTTGAGTTATCCTTTCAATTTGGCTAGGTATCTGTTCAAATATTATTGAATTTGTTGTATACAAACTTGGCATATAATTTTCTGATTTCTTCTTCATGAACATATGAGGCATACTTAAATCGCCAGTTTTTTCATCTCTAACCAAATTTGATTCCAAGCCTCCTATATTATACATTTTTTGAAAATATTCTTCCACCGCATTATCATCCATTCCCATCTCTTTCAATTGTCTCCTAACAAGGCTATCCCATCTAGTCCTATTTTCTGTCATTTTTTTTGTTCTAGCAGACATCTCAGTAAACATTCTCTTTAAAAGAGAACGCTGTTTAAGAAGAGAACTCCATATTCCTCCATCCTCATTCATTACTGTTTCATTTGGGGGATTTTCCATAATTTGAAAATTTATAAATTGCTTTTTTGAGCTTCCTTGTATATCTACCTTCTCTTTCTTACCTCTTACCCTTCCTTCATGAGGTCCAAAATCATTGTATTGTTCAGTTCTCATAAAAGAGCCATCTGGATTCGGCATATCTAATGCATTTAAAATCTCTCCTATTTCATAATCAATTCCTTCTGATGATTCGACTTCGATTTGCCTTGTCACACCTTCATCATCTTGAATTTCTTTGAATACCTTCATTATATTATTGCCAACAAAATTCACTTGGTCAGAATCTTGCTCAAAAACTCTCTTACCAGCTTCATATCTTTGTTTATCCAGCAAATAAGCATTATATTGTTCTCCTCTTGATTCTTCTCCCTGCTTTATCATAATCCACCTATACTCCCAAACAGTATTATTTGCGTCTGTGAATTTAGATGTGTGAATACCTGGGACTCTCCAATTACCGTCCTTCTTCTCTCTGTAATGAACCATTTGAGCCAATTTGCCCTTAATTTTCTTCTTATCCTTAACCCAATCTGGGTTTGAATTGTCCATAAGCTTAGGAACAACTTTCCTCATTTGACCACTTCCAAGCTCATACAAGACTTCATTTACATATTTAGAAACCAACAAATCTTTAATATCCGTATCACTTTGATTGATACTGTCTTTATCATACCAATTCTCAACTTGAAAGTCTGCATCTTCTTCTACAGCTATATAGCCTTCTCTTCCATGCCTAGTTTCTTCTCTCAATATAGTTAATGCTGTATGCTCTTTTTTTGTACTTACCCCACTTAATCCCCTATATCTTATGTTACCATTGGAATCTGTATATGTCCCTTCCATAACTGAGTTATTTAAATTAAATGCCTTTTCAGTTGTGAAATCAGATATATTAGCACTTGCTAAAGATTCAACAAGTTTACCAAGCTTTTCATGTATTGCAGACATTGGCACACTAAACTCTTGTGAATCTGACACCCCAGCATCTGAAAGAAGTTTAACTTTCTTTATAACTTTATTTATTATACCATACTCATCTGCCCAAGAAGCAACTGTCCCTGGAGGGGCTGCAAATAACATATATGTTGGAATCTTTTTTATCTTTTTAAGATGTTCCCTCTTCCCAATGATTCTATTAACAAGCCCAGTTATAGACTTAATTGTCCTTGGTCCTTGCTGTATGGTAACTGGGTTAATATGTCCTTGTAAATGCTCTGCAAATATATTTTGCCAATCATTCATAATCTCTGTGACATTCACAATTTTTTCATCAAATCCAACCTCAGAAGCTGAATTTATAGTGTAATCTCTTATTCTATCATAAAGTAGATTATGTTCATTAAATTTCTTTTGCTCTGCTAACCACTTCTTTTTTAATTGTTTTAATTTTTTTGTTCTCTTATGAGAAGGAAGCGACTGCTCATATCTGTAACTATCTTCAGCATTTACCATTGCTTCGTCACTTGGGAATCCTATTAAATCTCCTATAGCAGCATCAAGTCTCTTATCGAATTTAAATCTTCGCATTGCTTCATCTTTCTTTGCTGCGTCTAGCGTTAATATACAACTTGCATCTGCCATCACTTACCACACCAATTTTTTCGTGAATCAATTACATCCTCTCTAGAAAAGACTTCGTGTAACCATGCTTTATAATTCCCTGGCTGCCCAGCTCTTTTTTGTATATCAGAAGGAGGTATAGCTTCAACAATCTTACTGTCCTTATTAATTAATTTGGATTTACGAACTTTTAATGTATTAGATAAACTCAATTGATTTCTTTTTTCAATATCTTTAGTTTCTTTCATAATCTCATTTCTTCTTATCATCTCTTGAGGATTAAGAGCTGGTTCTCTCATAGCCTTTCCCCATTCTTTTAAGTAAGCCTTCATAACTCCTAAATCTTGAATTCTTAATGGTAAAAATTTCATTGCATAAACATCATGTTTAGTCCCAGATAGAGTTTTATAGGTAAATAACTTCTTACCTTCATTACTCAATGCATCGTACATTGGTACAAAATACTCAGTAAAATCAACAAATGCATCATTCATATCAGACCTTACTGCATCTAAATCTTGAGTAGAATCTTTTAAGGCTCTCCATAAATCCATCATACTAATAGCATCTTTTCCATTCCCATACTCTTCTATAATACCCTGAAGTTTACTGCCTTCAAATGCAGAAATTGGTATGTTTTCATTTATTAATCTATTAACAGCGTCAATATCAGATAGTCGCTGCTTGTTAGCGAAAGCAGTATGAAGACCCTTTATAATTGGGTTATCTTTCATGTTTTGTAAAGCCATTACATGAGCAGTTTTTCTAATTTCACGATTATGGAATACATGGTAATATTTGCTCTGTTTTAATCTATCTCCAATATTTATTAATAAAATCTCTGTTGGAGTTAAGTTATTTTCCATATTCAATTCTATTTCAGGATGACCATCATAGCCAAACTTTTCTGTTGTCCATAGGTTTTTCCAATTAGCCTCATGCTCACTATTATATCTTTCTGAATAAACTTCATCACTTAAAGTACCTTTAACATTCGCCTTTTTAAGACTCTTATCTGGTAAAACCTTGTCCATCATTCTCTGAAATAGAGTTTGACTTTGAGCTATAGAAACTTCATAACCAGCCTGTAACCCAGTTGCTGTTCTACCTCCCCTATGTTTACTCATATTTTGCACAGCATATAAACCGCCAGCAGTTCTAATGTCTTTATCTGTCATATTTCCAATACTTCCATCATCATTTACTTTTTCAAACATTTGACTAATCATAAAATTGAAATTGCCTAATCCAGATTCTTCTACAATGTCAGACCATGCATGATATTTTGTCCCATCAACAGCCATCTGAAATAAAATACTAAATTCATGTGCTTTAGTAGTTTCTAAATATAAAACACCCTCTTTTTCGGAAATTGTACCATCTTCATTTCGTTTAACTGGTAAGAACATCTGTCCCTTTACTGGGTCAGGAGACACTATTCTATCTCCATTTTCATAAATCTTATTTATTAAATCACCACCATCTCTATTAAGCATATCAAGGTCAAGAGGACGATAACCCATTACTGTTTTAGCTGATGGGTCTGTAACTCTTATGATAAAGTTGGCACCAGTAGGTCTTGCTTCTAATTTTTTATGAAATAACTGAGCCATGATATTTCTAGCATTAGTCATTACACCAACTGCTCCATCTGATGTAGAATTTCTCTCTATCTCATAAAAAGAATCTGTTAAAGACAATGCCGATGTTTTTGCCATCTCAGGGTCTTGTTCTGCCTTTGGACCAAACATATCTATGTGTACTGTTTTATTCCATTCCTTAAACAATTCACTTTGTTGCCATCCTAACATAACATCTGCATGGTCTAAATCAATAAATTCAATTTGTCCTTTATCACCATCCCAATCACCATCAAGAACATTATCTACATCATCTTGAGTCATCATAAATGTTTCGCCATGAGTAGCGGTTACTGCCCCACTCTCATCAGTTTGAACAACAACTTTATGAAGTCTTCTTACAACTGGTCCAGTTACTTTAGCAATTGGATTTCTATGGATTAAGACATATTGTGGTGATTCTTCAAGAAAACTATTCATTAAATCTATCTTTTTACTATACCCAATGTCTTTCCATTCCTTTTCAATCATCCTGTTTTGAGTGTTACTCCAAACCTTTACTAATTGATTATTAGAAATTCTTCCCCTTCTATTTAAAGGAACCCCCATATATTCAGCCATGCCTTTTTCGAGGTACATCATTGCCATAAAATTGTCAGCAGAAACAAATACTCCTTTTTCCTCTCTTTCTGCATCCATTTCTTCAATGCCTAAATTCGTTGCGTGTTTAAGATATAAACTTGTTGAATTTCTTTCCCAACTTCTGGCTTTATAAATTCCATTTCTAATAATTTTAGAGTTTAAAACAGGAAGTAAATGAGTTATAATAACATCATGAAACATACCCATGCCAGATTCATCAATTAAATCTATATACACTTCAAGTTCAGCTGGTACTTCACCATCCTGTTTAGCTTTTGTCGCAAATGCTTTTAATAATGAGGGATTCTCATAAAATGAATTAATAGTATCGGTATAATGATTAACAACATCAACATATCTTCCCTGTATTGTATTAAGAAGCTTTTCTACTTCACTTTCTGTAGAACCAGATGCTAAAAGCAGTTCTCCAAGTGCAATTGGATGCGATGCACTAAACTTACTTCTGTCTGCTACTTGTGTAATAGCAATGGAACCCTCATCAATATCGTGTATTGTATTATATCCGTTTTCATATTCTCCATCCCCAAAAGCTTTTGTTTTTTGTTCTATACTTGAATATTTACCAAATGTCATTTTTGCTTCGTTATCTGACGCTATCATGTCAAATTCATTACCATTAGCGTCCTCCCAAAATGTCAATTGCTTTGCACTTCCATCTATAAATTTTTCCTTAGTAACAAGTTTTGCAATCAATACCCCATCAACATCTTCTATAACCATTCCATCGTAAGCTGAAAACATCATATGCTTCATACCTAAATAATCAACAGAACCATCATCATTAACATCTCTTTGTCTTACGAAAGTTTTTAATTGACTTAACCTGTTGCCATATCCGAGAGCATTTGACATTGCTTTCATAATACCAGAACCAGTAAATGTTGACCCATCTACCTTCTTATATTGAATTCTTGCCCCTGGAAGTTTGTCATTCCTAATCCATGTGTCTTCAGAATCCACAATCATTACTCTTCCCTTCCTTCCTAAAATATTTTCCATCCCAATAGGGTTTGGACCTTCTGCCATATCAATACTAAGTCTACCCATTGAATCAGTAACACCTTTTTCATACATAAAGTAATCGGGAGTCCTAACAGTTTGCCAGAATCTTAAATTAGCAAGTGATTGAGCCATAGGAGTGTTAGCTAAAACTAAATCGTCTATTTGACCTTCCAAATCTTTTAATAATTGCTTTGGTGTCAAATTTGTAGTTTCAGTTTCTTTGATTTTTTCTAAAACATATCGACTCCATCCCTTGTTAATAATTTCATTATTACTGAATTCATCATCAAATATATTCGATTCATTCATCATTATATCGTAATGACTTTGGTTAATTAAATTATTTCTAAAAGCATCATCTATTATAGATAAAAACTTTTCTTTATTCATTGCCAGCGGATGTTCTCTAGCCACAGTTGAAATAATAGCAGAGTTGTCCCCAGGTTTTGCTCCAATAACACTCACAAGAGAATGACCTGCTAAATTCTCTGTCCCCAACTTCATCAATTCAGAATTTAACCATTGTCTAACAAGTTCAGCATCATCACCAGTTTCAATTCTAGCATTTGCCTGTAATCTAAGTTTTTGTAATGTTTCTTTTATAGCAGTAGCATAACTATCTCTATGCATATTTTGAATTTTAATTAATTCATCTATTGTCAAGTCCTTTGATGCCCCAACAGAAAATTCTTCACCTTTTTTATTTTTCCAAGTTTTCATTATTTGCTTAACAGGAAGTCTTATGAGTCTTGTATCATGTACACCTTCCATTTTATCCATCTCTATAAAATTCATAGTATAATGCTCTGGGAATTTCCTTCCATTAATCTTATCTGTAGCCCCTCTAGTAGAAACACCAGCATTTTCAGTATTCAAAATATACTCTTGATATATCCTATGGTCTGGACCCTGCTTATTCTTGTTCCCCTTTATCCAGCCTGGAATTCTCCTTCTTAATTTAGTAAAGTCATTAGCAAGGTCTCTCTTCCTAGCTGCTGTAAGTGTTGCGACACTATGTGCAAAATCGGGGTCATGATTCCCTGCCCACTCAAAAAGTTCCCTTATATAATTCTCTAAATTGTCATGTCGTTTAGCTATTGCAATAAGCTCTGGGACTTTCGATTTATCAATATAGATACCAAGAGCCTTAGAGTAATTTTTTACTAAAAGCAAATCAGTTGCATGTTGCTTTAATGCCTTGCTTGTTTCATCCCCAAGTTGTCCATCATTCCCCCCTACCTCATCTTCATTAACTTCTACATTATTTGACTCATCAAACATATCCAATTGAGTTTCAAAGAATGTGTCACCTACAACAACTTCATCTGAAAGGAATCTTCCTCTAAAAAATTCTTCAGCAATAAAATTCTTAACTTCTTCTTTATTCTTGAGATTTAAGCGACCAAAAAACTTCTTTAATTTTTTAACCAAATGTTGAAGCCACTTTTTCATACGATTATAACTAGCAGGAGATGACATTCTATTTGCATAGTATTCTCCTATCGCTTGTACGAGCTGTTCTTCCGTCTCCCACATCTCTATCCCTTTTTTAATAATAGGGTCATTACGAAGCATTTTAACATAAATATGGGCATATTCATGAGGGAGTGTATCTAAGGTTGCGTCAGAAGTAGACCATCCAATCATTCTGTCCATTGCAAAGCCCATAATTTTCACACCATGTTCATCAGTCAATTCTTCAAAGGTTATTTGGTCTATAAATGGAAAATGTTTTTTAAGTCTTTATATATCTTCGCTGCAACTGCTGGGTCAGAATCCATTAACGGCATTGAAGATTGCCTTTGGTAATCAGTAGACTCATTTGATGAATCTGCTATATTATCACCTTTTTCTCTTTTTGTTACAAGACCCTTTATTTTAACCTTTCTTTTCTTTGGTTTAGGTTTAGGCTTTGCCGATTCTTTATGTATTTGTTTAGCTTTTTCTGGACTTTCTCCTACTTCTACTTCTACATCACCAAATACCTCTCTTAGTTTCTCTTTGTCTTCAGAAGAAAATAGTGGGTCTTCAGTTTGAGCTTCTATTTTATTTAATTTTTTATATGCTTGAACTGCTTTAGCAACATATGTTTTTATTTCATCATTAGGAGCTTCATTAAATTCTTTTTCAAGAAAAGAAATAGAATCCTCATCGTATTCTTTTTGCAATAAGGGAGAAAGACCTTCTCTAAAAGCATCTAAAATTTCCCTAGCTTCTTCGTTAGATTCAGGTTCTTTAGCAAAATCTTTTATAACAAGTGCTGGGGTTTCTTTAGTTTCTTGTACCGCAGGCCCTTCTACTTGTACACCCTTAGATGCATATACTTCCTCCATTGTTCTTTTGCCAGTGATTATATCATTCTCTTCCTCAGCAGTTAACTCTGATGTCGCAACTTGAGGAGCATCATAAACGGGCTTTGAAACTGAAACAGACTCTTGCTCTGCTGGTTTCCAAATACCAGTATTGCCTTGTCTTTGATACCCATTATTTTCAAGATATTCAGCAAGGGCAATTTCTCCAGTATTATACTTTCCCTTTTTTGATTTTAGAAATGTGCCAGTATCCATTACAATAGTAGCACCTGCTTTAATCGCTTTATCTATATTTTTATAAGCACCTTGTAGCACTTTATTTGATTGATGTGTAACCGATGTAGACCTAACGGGTTTAAAAGCACCTTTTCTCCTACCATTAGACGCAACAAATACTACATCATCACTAGTATATACACCAGTATTTGCAACTCCTTCTTCCTCATACATTTTTGCATAATTATCAGTAGAAGAACCTCTTACTCCTTGACCTATAAATTGAGTAGCTATCTTAGTTTTTACTTGCTCTTTAGGAAGATACCCTGCTTTTTTAGCACTAGGGTTGATTACACTTGCAATCTTCTCAGTCATCCTCTTCATTAAACCTGTTTTGACTGGAGCTGCTGCTTGAGATACATCTCCTACAGGTTTATCTGCTTTTAAATCATATTCCATTATCCATCTGCCGTAAGGCTCAGTAGGAGGATTAATATTAGATGTATTATCCTCTGGCATAATAGGATAGCCTTCTCTTGATTCTTCAACAAATTTAAATCCCTGTTTCTCCCAAAATCCTTCAGAGCCTGGATTAACATCTATTACAATTTTATCTCGACCTTTAGCCCTAAGTAGTTTTTTAAAAGAATTAACAATTTTAGTTCCCAACCCTTTAGTTTGCTTGTCTTTGTCAATCTTTATAGTCCCTATTCTATTTTCATAACCCTTTCCAGTAGGGGCTCGTTCAATACTCACACCATCCATTTTTGAAAATTCAGCTATTTCTGCTTCGGCTTCAAATATATCATTTTTAGCTTGTACATTTGCTGGTATAGTTTCTTTAGCATCAATTTCCTTTACTTGATAGGCTGGTACATTAACTGGTCTATTGACATTGGGTAGCTTAATTTTATAAGTATTACCATCTTGTACAAAAGTGCCAGATTGCCCTTTATATTGACCACCTGTAATTAATGCCTTCTTCTGAGGTTCTGCAGTTTCTTTAGTATCTTTTGAATCGAATGTTTTTTTATGGCGAACCATTGATTCGTCTACTGTACCAGTTACTTGCTCATATATTGCTTCCTTTAAACCCCTGATAATTGATGCTCCTGTTTGGATATTACCTTTATCATCTAATGGAACTGTTATGCCAAGAGCCCCAGCTACTTCATGTGTTA
>Ga0098054_1001002_pt1 | contig 15037 bp, 14 predicted proteins | sample 16_taG_FD_75048 | JGI IMG/M metagenome (GOLD analysis project Ga0098054, IMG submission 75048) | Marine viral communities from the Subarctic Pacific Ocean - 16_ETSP_OMZ_AT15313 metaG | ecosystem: Environmental > Aquatic > Marine > Oceanic | place: Pacific Ocean | collected 2015-01-18
CACCAGCTCTATCAAGATGTTGTTTTTTAAGAATTGTATCATAAAAGGGCTTTGAAAATGATGAGAATGGAACTCCACCAGTCTCTATCCACATTACTTGAGCAGATGCATTAGGAGCATCAGCATGAAAAGAACCATCGCTATTCCCATCAACATTAATAAATCTCATAGCCTCTTTCGTTGCTACATCAACGTGCTGAGGGTCATAGAACTCTGGCATTTTTCTTCCAAAATTAGCTGCCATATCAGCCCTTCCCCATCTAAATAAAACTTCCTGAGCTTCACCTGATAACCAATTTGGCAACTGCTTTGTTATTTGCACATCATGAGGTTCTCCATATACAACACCAGAAACGCTCTGATTAAACTTTACTCCAAAAACAGATTCATGGTCTCTTCCTACACGAGTATCTGGAATAAGACCAGCATCTGCAGTTGCACTTTCTCGGGTGAAACCTGTATTTAACCAACTAACAATAGTTTCCCCACTTTCTAATTTGGGTATATTCCCCGCTGATTTCTCAGAACCATATGCAATAAATTCATTTTCACGAGTGTCTTGGTTTACTTTACGAGCTTTCTTAGCACCACTTTTAAATGCTATAATATCAATATCTGGATTTTCTCTGAAAAATGGGTCTAGTCTTGAATCATAAAAATAATGAGTTTTGTTATAAAAAACATTAAGTCTTCCTTGTGCATCTGTATAGGATGTAAGACCTACTGGTTTTTGACCAGCAGACTTGCCTATTAAATGCTGTTTACCATTGAGGAGTAATAAGTAATCAAGGAAATCCCTACTTGCTGGTGTCATCCCATTTGCGAATTCTGCATTTAATGAATTAGCATTATTAAATATTTTTTTAGTCGCTTCATAGGCTTCCTCACTAATTATTTCTCTATCCCTCATTTTTTCTAATTGATTAGTAGCAACACTTCTATTGTCTGTAATTAAGTTATTAGTTTCTCCGCCCTTCTCACTCAAATTACTATCGTCAATTACAAAGGCATTATAATGTTCTCTAAAAGTATACTTCTCAACTAAACGAACATTGTTATTAGAAGAAGCCATGCCCTCCTCATGCCATAATTTATGAGCCATTAATCTTCTAGAATCACTATTTCTAGAATAACCTAAATTCTGAGCAAGTCTTTTGTACTTAAGATGTTTCCTTGACGCAGAAGAACTGATATAGGCATCTTGAAGCCAATCCCCATTTATCCTTTCTCCGTACATTACATTGAACATAGTGAATACAGCATCCTCAACTGATTCAAAATTTCCCCTTTTCGTTTTTTCTGATAATATTGATTCAAGTTGCTTCATATTCATAGAATCTCTTCCAGCCTTAGATTCAATAATTGCATCTTTATACATTTTTAGAGTTTCAAATAATCCCTTTGCTCCCTCAAGATTTGAATTTTCTAAAATACCCTTAACATAATCTGTCTCTATAATCCTATCGTACCACTTAACAAAACTATTACCTAAATAATCTAATTTTTCTTTAGGAATTGCTATTGAAATATTTTCATCAACAATAACTCTGTAATGGACACCACTTATACTCTCTTTATTTGGGTCAACATGTGCTGCAACTTGAATTCCATCATCTTTCTCTATAAAAGTCTTTTCTGTTCCATAGAATCTTTCATAAGTACTAAACGCATCTCCTCTTGTTGCATTAAATTCCCCATCAGACATTGACCTTTTAATAACACGATGTCCTTCTGGGTTAAATGCTAAATTAACTAGATTGCCACCCTTATCCATATATATATTGTCAAGAAAAATCATTTCTGAGCCATCTATAAAAATGTCAGAATAGGTATCAGTCAAAAATCCATGAGACACCTCTGACTTTATATATGTCCCTTTACCAGTGCCCTCATTTACACCAAGTTTCTTTATAGAAACCCTTCTTTCCTGCATATTTCCTAGATATAAAATATCATTTTTTAATTTATCTGGAGCATTATTTATTGTGTATTTTTCATCACCTACCGAAGCCAAATCCAACATAGCATCAACAAAACTATCTTCCGATTTTCCTAATATTACTTTTTGCAAATACAGTTCATAAAGAACATCTGAGTTAGAATCATATTTCCTATCCTCAATAAACTTCTTATCTATAAGGTCTTTAGTAGTAATACTATTTTCTTGAAAAAACCTATCAGAATTAACAGCAAAATCAGTACTTTTCATAAAACCATCAACTTCTCGATGCTGTAAAGACATTAATTCATGCTCTCTCATTTCAAAAAACCCTACAGCAATATCTGGTCTATTCCTAATAACTCTTCCTATATCCGCCTGTAAATCCGTTATTAGGTCTGTAACCCTATCAAAGCCCTCTATACCTTTCTTGCTCTCATACTTTGCAATCTGAGCTGTTAAGTCATGTAATGTTGCACCATTTTTAGTCATAGTTTTCATCATACTAACATAGGCAGCAGCCCTAGCATACTCCCCACCGCCAGCTAATGCACCCTGCATAGCCATTTGCACTTGATTTATTGTCTTCTTCTTTTCTTTAGCAACATGAAGGGTTGCTTTAATTTGCTCCTTGTCACTTCTTTCATTTACTAGTTCATGCTCACTATTTAATAATTTTATTTCCGAATCAACTTCTTTATTTATTGCAATAAGATGATTATTAGCCTCTTTTAATCCTTGGTCAAGTTTTTTTGCGTTATATAAATAATCAGCAGTTTGAACAGCAGATAACATAGATTCGTTAAAATCTATATTAAGACTTAAATCACTTTTCTTTCCATCTCCCCAAGGAGCAACTACCTTAGATTCAATAAGCCTATTTGCATTTCTATTATATGCATCAACATATTCTTGTTTTTGAGCTTCTGGTATAGATAGATTCTCTAAATCCGCCATGCTGATTTCTTGTTTCATCATAAACCTGACTCCACTCTCCCCCTTTGGACCAGTATTTTGCACTAAACCATTTAAAATATGTATCTTTAAATTTTTCGCAAGACGCCAGTCAGTATCTAGCCCAGCAAGAGCCCTGTTAACTCCCTCTGTTTGAGCTTTTTGATACCATTCAAGTAGACGAGTATCTCCAACATTCGTAACGGGGTCAGGCATACCAAATTTTTTAAGTTTTTCCATTAATGATTTAACAACAGTTGCATTCACTTCATGACTTTCACGCACAGTTTGGGATGGAGTTCTTCCAGTCGCTGCTATACCCCACAATTTCTTTACAAATCCCTGCATAGCTTCTAATTCATTTGGAGCAAGAGTTCCACTTGTCTCATCAAAAACAATTTTTATCATACTTGGGTCACTGAGAATATCTTGACTATTCATAGTCTCATCAACTTGTAATATTTTGTCAATCGCTTCCTTTACCTTCGCTACATCACGCTCACTTTCTGGGACAGTGCTTTTATTATCCCTAATAACATCTACAACATCCCCAACTCTTTTAATATCTTTTACTTGATTAAGCATCATCCACAATTCTGGTGAATTCATGTCTACCATTTCAGATGTAGAAGAACCATAGGCTTTTTGTGCTAATGACCTTTCAAAATTATCCTGAATCCCCTCTATCTCTTTTATTTTTTCAGAATCAAGACTAAGTTCCCTAACTCTTACATCTACTTGCTCAAGTTCCTTTACCCTTATAATGTCGGACTGGATAAGCTTGTCTGCTAGTATTTCAAGTTTCTTTATAGCCATGTTCTCTCTTTTAGAGAAATCACTTGAATCAGGAAATTTAAAATTAATCATTTCCCTATTCTCTAATACGTCAGGAGAACCAGTTAATGCAATCATTTGTTGTTCAAATACTTGGAAGGCATCTTCACCAAAAATAGTATAAGCATCTTCAATACCCTTTATTCTTGCCTTGCTAATATTTTCAGCCGAATTTAAAAAGAAGGGTTGTCCTTCATGACTTAATGTCTCGGATTCTAATGATTTTATCTCCTTAATAGCCAATTTCATATTTTCTTTAGTCGCATTAGGGTCAACCTGTAATTCCCTAGACCTAAGAACATCTCCTATTGGAGTCATTAATTGCTGAAGTTCTGAATCGAATACATCAACTACTCTAGTATTATCAATTACCCTTCTTTCTCCACCATCAGTACTATATATAATGCCATGTTTTTTAAGAGTATGTATAATATTCTCTACATCATTTACATTATCAGCATTTATTAAATCAGTAATAATGCTTCCATCAAATTGTTTAACAAGACCTTCCATTGTTTCAATATTATGGTTCATCATCTTCATATTCTTTGCTGCTTTGCCCATTTTATCACTATAATAAAAAGGCTTATCACCAAAATTTAAAAATGGAGTAGTTTTCCCTTCAATTAGAGATTTCCCACCCTTAGTCATTAAAGCACCTAAGCCAAGATGGAAAATCACTTCACCCTCTGTTAGCTGGTCAAATGTGCCATCCTGTAAAGAGTGCATATTGAAAGCATAAGAACCAACTGCCATTCTTGGGATAGATGCAGCAAAATCTTTTGTATTTTCCAATATAAAACGTGACCACATTGGACCTCTAAATTCTTTTAATGTTGCATTATTATGGTCTATTAATGCTTTCTTTATCTTAGGGAGAGCATCTTTACCAATAGCAGAACCAGCCCTCATATCCCTTGTTGTCACAGCTTTGTTTTTTAGATTAAATCTGAATGATGCGTCATTCTTTAGGGAATGCCTAGCTAAAGCCTTTGTCTCATTTAAACTCATTGCTTGAATTTTATTATTAATAGACTTAGTATTTTTAGCACTAACAGCTGTAATCTTCTTCAAAAATCCCTGTCCAGTACCCCCAGGAACAAATTTAATACCACCAAATATTCCACCCATTTTTATATGGTCAAAAGCCCTCTCTGCAAAAGTCTTCTCTTTTAAATCAAGTTCTCCAGCAGCTAACTGAACAGCGTCCATACCAACACCTACTAAACCAAAATTAACTGCTTCCTGAGCCATGCTGCCAACTACTTTCATTGCTGGCGCAGTTAGTGTACCACCTCCCCATCTAGCTATCGTAGACTCAATAGTATTAAAGGACTTCTTCCCAAGCATTTCAACTAATTCGTCAGACAATCCTAATATTTGTTTTTTAGTTAATTCAACTCCTTTTGATGCTAATTCATTTGTAAGTCTCTGAGGCATTTGGGCTGATAAAAACATTTTAGCTTGATTTACTCTTCCTACTTCATTTAAATGCATCCCTGGACCTTGAGCTAATCCTAATTTCTGTGAAATTTGCCCAAGAAAACCTTCAGCCTCTGCCTTCTGTGTAAAACCTATTATATCATCAGATGCCCTAGTCGCTATATTCGCAGCCTCTTGTTTACTTACTACATTCCCAGACTTAAGAGCATTTTTCTCAATATATTTATGAATTTTACTACCAGCCTGAGCTTGTATCGTCTTTGTTGTTGGAGATACAATAGCCTTACCTGCTTTTAATTTCTTAGCTTGAGACAATGTTTTCAGACTTCTAAGAGCAAGGCTAGTACCCTTTCCAACCCATCCCATAGGGGCTAAAAATCCAGCAAGACCACCAATAGAACCACCTATCCTACCTGCTGCCGTATCATTTAAATCAGCCATCACAGATTCATAAGAATCCTCATCAATTTTTTTCCAAGCAGCACCCGCAACGCCAAATGAAGCAGTATCTAATGCCCCCCATAAAGTGTTACCAATAAAATCTGTAACGCCAAGTTCATCATTCTCTTCTTGAGGAATAGTCGCTGGCTCTTTAAACTTCTCTTCCTGTTCTTTGATTTTCTTTTTATAGTGTTCATTAAGATAAGCATCAAATTCTGCTTTATTATAATGAATCCCTTTAGCCCTAAGTTCTGTAGCAATTCTATATTGCTCACTCATAGGTATATTTATATTTGCCATTGACTATCTTTCGAGATAATTCATGAATTCTTCACTAGTCATATCATTCCAATCTTCATAGGTATAGTCACTAGCATTATTTTTTTTCTTTTTTATAGGCTGAGTGCTTTTTAAAGAGGCAGTATCCAATTGATGAGCTTGCATTAATTGTATTTTTGATTCATTAAGTGCCCGTCTTTGATTACCAGCCTCTAATACTTGCTCTAATAAAGCTTCATCATCGTAAATGCCAGTTGTATCCCATTCTGCATATCGTATCGCAGCCTTTCTTTGCCCATCTGATATAACACCTAATTGTGTTTCCTCCAAAAGACTTTTAACAATAGCAGCGTCCTTTTCTTCTTCAGTATATAATTTACCACTTTTAAACTTTCTTGGCTTTGCCATTTCCTGCTTATACATATCAGATTCCCTTATTTGGGTAACAGCTTCTTGATACGCTGGCTTTAATGCGGCAATTTCTTCTACTTTATTTATAAATACTGAATAATCTGGTATCTGGTCCTCGCTTTTACCAACGACCACAGAACTTACTAAATCAGCAATCTCACCTTTTATAGTTGGATACCTATTATATTCATCTTCTTGGATTAATTCACTCCAAGATTGACCATCCGAAGTCTGACCCCCAGCCTCACCTAAGAAAGAAGAAGTAATCGAACTAAGAGGAGTAAGCACATCTTCGCCATTAATGTCAATTAAAGATATATTAGACATCAAACTTGCACCTGTAAATGCTTGGTTTTCTGAATTATTTGCAATTTGCATATCTATACTATTAATCAATTCTTCATTTCTTTTAGCATCATAGTCAAGAGTTGCTTTTTGAATTGCTGTTTGCGATGATATAATTGCTACCTTTTGGAGAGCAAGGTCATTTTTAACTTTCTTTTGTTTAGCCTCTAATTCTTCCCTAGTAAATTCCTTCTCAATACTCAAGATATCTTTCTGAATTGCGCCTGTATCAAGTGTCAATTGCTGAATCTCTTGTTCCTTTTCTAATTTCTTAGGAAGAGCATCAAGAATTACTTGTGCTTCTTGCTTCTGTATTTTTAATATACCAAGCTGATTCCTGAGTTCATCTATCTTTAGTCCTTCTAAATCCTCCCTATTCTGAATTCCAATTCTCTTCAGATAGTCTTTCTCAATACGAGAAACTTCATTTAATACCCTAAGCTTCTCTACCTCTTGTACTTGTTGATTATAAGTCAATCCCCTAATAGCCTCTTCATCAATGAGTTTTTGGTCGAGAAATTTAAATTCTTTTTCAGCCGTCTTTATATCAAATTCTTTTAACTCTAATTCCTGTCTAACTTCTGGGCTAAGAGTCCAATTTGCAACCCCCATCTCAAAAGCCTTACTTACTCGTTCTCCTTTTTGACCTTGACTTTTGGCATAAGAACTAAGCTCACTCATATTAACTGCTCCAGAGGAATCACCCATTGCATCTATTGAATTAGCTAAGTTTCTACCTCTGTTATAATCAGAAACAACACCAGACCAACTATCTTTGACTTTGTAAAGAGATTTTAATGCACTATTGATTTCTGACTGACCAGCATCGGTTATATCTTGGAAAGCAGAAGTTCTGTCAGCATCAGTTAGTTTGTCCCTAGCCATATTGGTTAATCCATGCTCCGCAGCTGTCGTTTTAAGTTGGGATATTTCTTCCTTAACATTCTTTAGATTTTCAAGAGAATTTTCTAAAAATACTTGAGACTTTGTAAACTCATTTTGTTCCCTTTGAGCAGATATAGATGCCTTTCTATTTTTAGCACCCTCTGATGCTTTAAATGAGTATTCAAAAAGAGAATCTAATGCTTGAGAGACAGCAGACTCATTATACTCAATTGTTCTTACCTTATACCCCATGGCTTATTCCTTCCTTATTTTGGAATATTTTCTGTCTTTTAAAGACATCATTTAAAACATCATTATCTCCAAGCCCAGAAACAATATAGCCATTAGCAATATAATTATGAGAACTTCCATATAAATCATGAGCATCTACTTCTAAATTATAGTAATTATCAATATGCTTCTTAACAATTTTAATATCAGCTTTTGATTCTCTTATTTCAGACCAACTACCTCCAAAAAATATTGGATGGCTAGGTGTTCCCTCAAGTATACCACCAACAATCGCTACTGGTATTTCCCTACTAACTGGGTGTACTAAATGCTCAGTAACAACTCCTTGTGTAAAAGATTTTGTCTTTTCATCGAAAGTTAGAATTACATCACCCTCAATAATATCTTGTATTTCTTTTTCACTACCATCAGGCATGAATATTTTTGTTCCCTCTATAAAACAATCATTAGTCCAGTCAATAGTCCACCCCATTTGACCATAAACCCATGAATCTCCATTCATATCTATATGTGTATCACCAAATACAGGAGTTCCCCCCTCCCATCCAGATGGGTTTTCACTTCCTCCATCGTAAGTACTAGTAGTCTTCGCAGTTACATCACCAGAAACAATATAATCAGAAATTTTCCCCATTTGAGTATCTTTCCAATCTTTTTTCATTTTATAAGCATCATACATAGCATTATCAAGCATCCCACCGTACTTATCATTAATGCCCTCACTCATATCAGCTGAAAGCTTTTGTCTTTGACCAGATGTAGCAAACCCCTTACCAGCAGTCTCTTGTAATTTAGTAGAGCCTACTGCTAATTGGTCTTGTAATAATGTTTTTTGTCCTTGAAGTTGCCCCCACATATTCTTTTCACCAGATTCATCATAACTGGAAAGAGTAGACTTTAAATCATCAGAAATATTAAAATCAGAAGTAAGGTCATTAATATCAGTATTTATATCAGTATAGTTAGGCATTTATTTAACTCCCTTTCTCAACCCAGCCAGTACCCTTAATCCACTCTACAGGTTCATTTTTCATTAATTCAAATGTATCCATGTAGTTGGCTTTCGGTCCAAGATTAACAATGTCTTGAGCAGCTGAAGATAATTTAGAACCAGCGGATAATATATCAGAATTCCCAGAAATAGCAGAAATAATCTTCCCCTCATCTACAACTCCCTTAGTCCCTTTACCTTTAAAGATTTTCCCTGCGCTTGTTTTCCAATCAGTACCAGCCCTCTTTAGCCCCTGAAGTGGTGTCTGATTAGCAATTGCTGCTTCTTCAGCAGCCCCTTCGACACCACCTTTCGCAGCAGCCTCTTTAGCAGCTTCTCCACCATAAGACTGTGCTACATTAGCAAGATTATAAGCAGTATAGGCATCCTTAGCAGCATCTGTATTTTGCTTCATATCAAAATCTCGTTCAAATCTAGCAGTATCTCTATTGATTTGACCAGCTTGCTCTTTATAAAAATTAATATCTTTCTTGTCTAATTTTTTAGGCTTAAACTTTCCCGCAGACCCCTTTGGACCTTTTTTACCCCATATATTTCCTCTATCTGCGAGATTCTCTCCAGCCTCACTACCAAGCCTACTCCCAAGACCAGCAGCAGCACCAATTGCAAGAGAGGTTCCTCCAGTTGCAAGAGCAGTTACTCCTAGAGCAGCAGCCCCTAGAAATCTTCCCCATCCAGATTTTTTAGACTTATTATCCATCCATTCGGCTTGTTGGTCTTGATACGCCTCTAATTTATCTCGACTAGCCCTATCCAATTTAGCTCTGTTTATTAATGCTTGACCTTCAGTCATAATACTCTCCTAACTGCTTTAAAATTTTAGATTTGGATACTATAGAATATATATATTTTAAATGGTATATTCTATCTTTAGTATCAGCTATCATATGTTACCTCAACTGTGATATTAATGTTATCAACTTGACCTGAAATATTTCCACCTGCTGTATAGTTAGTATACATTGTCAAAACATCACCAGCAACAAATTTATCTACCCCCCTATCTTGCACACTGCTATTCTTTAAACCTGTAGCATTCCCAGAAATACTAGCTGTTGCAGTATATTTAGAAGTCCCATTTATCCTAGCCTGACCCTGTATAGTTATCCCTCCACCAGTATTTACTACATTAACTGCATTTAAACACATTGAGATACCAGTTATAGAACCAGCTCTCATCATCACATACCCATTATTAGATGTCATTAATGTGCCATCATTGTATGATAAATACTTACTAGTATTAAATGCAGTTGATTCTCCTGCATCGAAATATGCACGTTGACCAATTAAATTTCCATGTACAGTTAAATCTCTACTGAATTCAGCATTTCCATCTACTTTTAAATCTCTTTCAATAGTTTCATTACCATCTTTAGTAAAATTCATCCACCAAAGTATACCCTTTTGTTTCCTAAACAAAGAAAGCCCTTTATTTTTTCTAAGAGCCATTAATTCTTCACCCTCAGTTAAAGTCGTTTTAGACGGAGTCCCGTCCTTAAAAGAAATATTTGTTCTTTGGCTATTTTTAATTCTTCTTGATATGCTATCCATTATACACCAGACTTTACAATTGTCTTTTTAGCTCTATAATAAACCATAATTTCATTTATATCTATAGTCCCAGTAGAAGGAGGCTTAATCTTAAATTGTATTGATTGGCATTGCAACGCTGAAGTTGGCTCATAAACTGCTATTCCCCAATTAGTATGAGCCGCTAATGTAAGGTCATCAAAAAGATTAGATGAAAAAGTACTATTCTGCATTGTCCCATTTTTATCAATATATCTACATCTTAATATATTTGCTTGGGTAGCAGTACTTTTGTAAGTAACAGCAATTTTATATATTTTTTTCATATTATTTGGCAGACCAAAATCAATATACTTAGTAATTAATTCAATAGAATCCCCAGGTTTTGAAGAAGATACAGGAGAATACTTCCTAATTACTCCACCATCTGTCATTATTGCCAAATCTCCATTACCATCTAATATAAAATTAGAATATTCCGATGTTGAGAAAAAATCAGTACTATCAGTAAGTAAAGCCCAACTCTTTGTTCTTAAATCAAAACAATAAACAGTTTTTGCTGATGTTGAACTGCATTTGCTTAAAACTAAAATTTGTTTATATTTAGGAGAATACCCAACAATTGAATCTATTGTATAAAAGTCCCTCCAAGATAATTCATATTCAGGGCTTGATGAATGATTTTGAATAGGGTCTAATGTATCATCTATTAAATTTCGTATATTCTTACCATCATACACCCAGCAACCAGCCTCATTTACCCAAATTACACCATCTTCACTTCTAAAAACTGCCTCAGCGTGCTTAACCCCTTTATGTCTAAATGTTTTTTCTAAAAACCAAGCTGTAGGAGATGGATTCGCTACATTCAAAATAAATAAAGTATTATTTTTAAATGCGAGTAACCTATCTCCGTATTCTACTAAAGCAGTATAAACCTCAGCATCTCCTTTTACTACATCTATAAAATTATATGATGGAAAAGTATCATACTTACCAATCTCACTATACATAATTCTATCACCATATGTTTTAGCATCATCACCTTCTTGAATTTTAATATTCGCTAAAAAAACTCTCCTATTTGCAACACATGATAATTTCCAACCATCTCCAATATCCCCTAAACTAATAGCCTCTATATCTGATGAGAACCCGTTTATAGATTCATAAGTATCAGTATTTTGTCTTACAGAAGTTGATGTTTCACTGTAGTATTGATTAACAGTTGATGTCCCGTGCCAAGCATAATTAGTTGATGAAACTTTATAATCAGAAGACAAAGATGTCTTAATTCCTTTTTCAAAATCTACCTCAGCTAAAAAACTCCATTCTTCATCACTTTCACCAATTTCTGGTCCTCGACTTCTACAATATAATCTTGAACCGCTTATTCGAGAGTCAAAAGGAGCAAGAACCCTTGCAGTTATCGCTACATGATTGCCACTTGCAATAGTAAATTGATTTTCATCTTCTGTGCTATTTTGAAAAGAATATAATTTAGATTCCTGCACACCATCATATATATGAGATACTGCTAATTCATAACTCCCCTCAACCCAAGTGCTTTCTGCTTCATTAGTACCTGGGGCAGCTGGGGCACACGACCAATTGATTTGACCAGCTGTAGTTGGATAACTACTTGCATCTTTGCCATAAGTAGGGGTTGCTAAAGTATTATTTTTGACTTCCCACCCAAGATAAGGGTTATTTCCAAAATGATTCCTCTCTATAAAACCATACCACTTAATTCTACTAGCATTGGAAAAATTAGTATCAGATACTCTTAATGCTAAATCTGCGTAATAATATCTAGGTAAAAAATCACCATTTATCGAGTCATTACTCCCTGTTGGCTTAATCCCAGGAGCTGCCCAAGTATTTTCCAATGAATTCCAAATTTTTATTTCACGATTAGCTGCTGTTGTTGTGGAATTTGACTTCGGTTTTATCCATATATTCTCCCCATCTCTAGGGACTTTTGTAACCGTTATTTGAGTACTAGATGAGCCAGTCGCACCCCATGAACCACTAACATCAATATGTCCTTGCATATGAGGAAATGAATAAGAACCTACACCAGTAACAGTTTTTATGACATTAGTTCCTGATACGCTTGAACCTGTTATTTTTATCTTATCCCCTACGCTGAAATTATTATCAAAAGTAGACCCCTCAAATCTTACTTGAGCTGGCACACCGCCAGAACTTGCTTGATAAAATTGACCATAATTACCATTATAAACAGGCATATTATGAGAACTAGACGCAGATAACGCCCTATCACTTTCTATATAAAATAGACCATTACCAGCACCCATATACCCAGTATTCCCACTTAATCCAGATTCTGGCATAGCGACAAATTTACCAGCAGTCCTTAACGCACCCTGTTTATCAAACATTAAATTCTTAGAAGATGTTACTTGACTATCGGCAATATCCCTAGAGTCTTTAACATTGTTAATCCCCAAGAATTGATTAAGTACTAATGTCTTTCTTGGCATTAATCAAGAATCTCCACATGGACTAAATCATCAAATGAATTATCTTTAATTTCACCATCACTATCCCAATCTCCACCCCAACGAACCTTAACACCAAGTTGATGACCAATACCACGAAGCATACCACCCATATAGTGAAACCTTTCTCGGTCTTCCCAATCAATAGGGTATGGAGCAAGGTCAACTGCCTTACCACTCATGTGTTTGCTGTACTTAACTTTGGTTGCCCCTTTCTTAAGTAACTCTAATTGCCTTTCCTCTGAACGAACACCCTCAATAATAGTAACATCCATTATCTTAATGAGTTCATTGAGAACATTGACAAGTTTAGTATTTACGCCTTTAAGCCTTGCTTTACTGCGTCTACCATATTTAAACATTACTTAAGTCCTGCCATTGCCTTTTTAATCTTAGCAACAAGCTTATCATCTTCTTTAGACGGAGTTACCTTTACTATAATATCTAAAACCATGATAATAAAGCCTTTTGCTCCATGCTTTTTTACTTTACGCTTAATATAACTTGAAAGCATACTCATTTTGAACCTTCCTTTTTTAACATTTTAGTTAATCCTTGGAATACAACATCCACAAGAATATCATCTTTATCTGATGGGGACAATTTAACTATTTTCTCTAGACAGAAAAAAGCCACTAAAACTGTTTCCCAATTTGCACTTAACCACTCCATGTATTACTCCTTTTATTAAGTCGAGTATGCCTCAGCCTTACAGAGATGACGAGACGTGGGAGGATAATAAGGCTAATAGGAGGCATACTCAACATTTCTTTACTCGCTATCTTTTAATTTTTTTGCTTTTAATAATAAGTAATAAATCTGTATTGCAAACATAATACACATTAATACACCAGATATTATATCCGTATAGTACACAAATCCCAAACTTGTACTAATAGTCGTCACTTTTAAACTATCCATAATCAATGCCTTCCGTTTATCCTGCTCATAGAGCCTTTAAGTTCTGAAACTTGGTTGTCAAGGTCATTTATCTCTTTTGTTATAGCATCAAACTTCCTATCTAATTTATCATCAGATGTATTCCACCTACCTATTAATTTGATTATCATACCTTCCATATTCTCAAGAGTTTCACTTTGACCTCTATTTTCAACCTTTAATTTTTCTAACGCATCTTGCTGGGCTTCAGATTTTTTAGACAATGACATTACGAGATAAACAAACATCACTCCAACCACACCAATCATCCCAGCTTCGCCATATATCGCCATAAAATCCATTACTTCTTACCTCGTTTCTTTTTCCCCCAACTAAGTGGGTTAATATTAAATTCTTTTTCATAAAAGGCTACTTTTTCTGCCAGCTCTTCTCGCTCAACCCTCTCTTCCACGATATGTTTACTAAGGAGATTCCCAATCTGTTCATCAGCAAGAGTAACTTTATCTTCAAGACTTCTAATCCTTGTTTCAATTTGCCAATAACCGTAGACAAGCATAGCAATGAGAATAGCGATTTGACCGAGCCACTTAAGATTAATAGAAACAATGGCATTATCATCAAGCACAGTAGCCCTATAACTTCTAGCGGTATCTGGCTTCTCACTCACTCCACCTCCCAACCACACACAGACCAACCAGAGTCACATCCTGTCAATAAAGTCATTGCAAAAATAACTAATAAGAACAGGATGTACCCTGTAATCATCTGATGCTCAGGCTTCGTGTTTTTCCACGAAAACATAATTCACCTTGATATTGTAACTATTGCTACTTGACCACTTCAGCTTCTTCACTATCTTCTTCAAGAGCCTTCTCCAGTTTTTTCATAAAGAATTCCCTTCCGCCTTGCAGTTGGTCTAGATTGAACGCACTTCCTGCTATCTTTCTATCTAGGTCAGCCACATGATTCACTAGAGCAACTTGCTTTTCTGTGAAGTCTTTAGGGTCATATTCAACATCATTGATAACAACTTTCTGAGCTTCTTTTTGTTTTTCTTCAGACATTATTTATCCTTTTGTTTACAGAGCTTTTATGTCAGTCTTTAAGGCTTCCCAGCCCGCTTTGACTGTAGTTGCATCTGCGATTTGTGCATCACAACGAGATATTTCATCATCGCATTGTGCTACGGTTACGGTTTGAACATTATCAGTACCTGCTGTCCCTGTTTCAGGGTCAAAGGTCTTCTTTGATAATTGTACTACTTCATGACTTTCTTCGGCTTGC
>Ga0098054_1001004_pt1 | contig 15034 bp, 15 predicted proteins | sample 16_taG_FD_75048 | JGI IMG/M metagenome (GOLD analysis project Ga0098054, IMG submission 75048) | Marine viral communities from the Subarctic Pacific Ocean - 16_ETSP_OMZ_AT15313 metaG | ecosystem: Environmental > Aquatic > Marine > Oceanic | place: Pacific Ocean | collected 2015-01-18
CGCCAGCCCATTTAAAGACATCATAACTGTTACTACCACCAGGACCAAAGCCTGGATTTAGTCTATTCATACTTCTAATCTCATCATTAGTATAAACTTTAGTTTCTGAATTTCTCATTAGAGCTCTACAGAACTTTCTTTGTGCTCTAGGTCCGGTGTATTTCCATACCTCTTTCATTTCATCCGTGGCTCCTCTCTTGCCTAATATATCTAAAGCGCCAATAGCGCGAGCAACGCCAGCAACTGTAGAATTATCTTCAGCAAAGTCTTCTGCTCTGAGGTAAACTGTGGTTTTCGGATCATGTGTCTCGCCTAAATTTTCAGCCATTTCTATAATAGCCATTTGCAATTTCTCTCTATTTATAGTCTCTAACTGCTTTTCAGACCAATCTAAAGCGTCTGGTCCGCCCCATAGTAAATAACTAATAGTACCACAGGCTTCTTTATCGGATGGGTTATAGTATTCCCCAGCGCGTGACAGATATGAGTACATTCTCTGTACAGTTTCTGCTGAGATAGCTTCACCTTTAGCTAATTGTTGTGCTCTTTGTTTACCAACTAGTGTACCACATTTATTCTCTTGTGCCTCATTTAATTTAATACCTCTTTGAGCTGCTTTCTTTACACTTTCAGGGTAATTAGTATATGAGAACTCTTCATTCATAATTTTAACACAATTAGGGACTTGTTTGCCGTCTTTGTCTTTCATACCAATAGCTTCATAACCAGGCCAACATGCATCTTCTAATGCAAATTCTTTATTACAATTACAGTCTTCGAAATCACCTTCCCAATATGAATAACAGATAGCTACAGCTTGTGCTCCATCATAGCCTTCACCTTCTACTTCGGGTATACATCTTGAAATGAATGTGCCCTCATCTTCATCTGGTCTTGGCATTACAAACTCTTGTGCCTTTGCTACAACTTCTTCAAATGTCTCTGCGTTAAACGCCATCCACTTGTAACCAATAGCTGGAGTTGAAACTAGGCTGACTACTGATACTCCAAGATTATCAGATTCAAACTCTTCAGTACTAATTAATAATTCTACTATCTTTTTCATATTTTAGAGTGACGCTAATTCATTTAATTTTTTATTTGCTTCTTGTTCGTCAGTAACTTCTGTTGCTACAACGTATGCTCTGATTGGTCCTTCACTAGCGTTTTCTTCCAGACCTATTTGTCTATTTATCTCTTGTCCTTGTGCGCTGGCTTCAATAGCAGCATTAGGATCTATATTTACTGAACTAGGTGCATTGACTGATGCATTTAGACTAGGTGTACCTCCGCCACCTTTATCACCTTGTGGTAATTTAGTAGACATAATGTTTTTAACTTGTAGAAGACCACCTGCAATTGTAGTTGCTGCTGCAATGTATGAGAACGGTGGTGGTAATTCTGCTAGAGCTTTAGAGGCTCCCTGGTAGGTATTGATGGCCGTGGCGGCGGCAGCAGATGCCTTTCCTATTGCTGAATTCTCGCCAGCTAGTTGAGCAATACTAGAGAATGCTTCAGATGCCATTTGTAGTTTAGCATCCTTCTCAGACTTGTCCATCTTCTCAGCAAACTTCTTCTCGTCTTCGTTTAACTTTTTAGTCTTTTTAGCATAGAGTTTTCTAACTTTATCTTTCTGTTCTTCAGTAGCATCTAGTAGATCTAATTCAGCTAGTGCTTTCTCTTCTTGGATAGCTAGTTCTTGTCTAGCCTTGTCATATGCATTTTCTATATCTTCAAGATCAAGCTGTTGCTCTAATTCACGCAGTGTGGCTTTTCTTTGTGCCTCAATCTCTTCTCTTTCTAATTTAGCAGCATCTGCGGTAGCCTGTTCTTCTGCTTTCTTTGCAGCTTCTTCGTCACGTAGCTTCTGTCTCTCTTCAGAAGCAGCCTTTTCTTCATCAAGTGCTTGTTGTCTCAGCTCTCTACCTACTCTTGCCGCATCATATTCAATATTCTGTAGTTGGGTCGTCTGATCTATTAGGCTGGCCTTTAATTCTGCTATTTCTTGCTCTTTTGCTCTCCTTTCTTCAAAATTGTTAGTTAAAACTAACTGGGCCTCAGCAGATCTCAATGTTTCTTCGGTTTCTGCTATCTGATTCTCTTGTAATTGCTTCGTGGCTGCATTTACTTTGTCTAGGGCTGCAAGTCTATCATCTAACCCTAACGTAGTATCTTCTAGTATCTTTCTTTGAGCTTCAATCTCTTGATTTAACTCAGCATTCTGTATAATGGTTCTTTTACGTAATTCTGCTAATTTAGACTCAGCATCGAATTGTTCATCAACAGCTGCAGTGGCTTCAGTCACACTATTTTTAATAGTATTGAATGCTTCAGCAAAATTACCAGTAACTAGCAGTTTAAATGCTTTACCTACATTAGCTACGATCGCACCAAGACCCGCCATGATCTTTTTGAGCGCCTTGGCTCCACCTTCTAGGTTTTGGAAGTAGTTTACTAACGCTAGGACTAAAGGTACAAGCAGGCCTATCCCTGTTGCTGCTATCGCGGCGCTAGCTGCTTTACCAAAGAGCTTTGAAGCTTTAGTACTGAGACCAAATCCACTTGCTACTTTAGTCAAGCCTTTTGACATCATACCAAAGCCTTTCCCTAGATCTCCTAGAGAGGCTTTTAGATCACCAAGAGTCTCTTTAACCTCTTCGGCACGTTTTGCAAAGAAGCCCTGTTTCTTGCCAGCGTCCTCTGTGGTCTTCGCTGCTTTCTTGACTTCTTTCTCGTATTGTTCAATCGAGTTAACGACTTTTTCTACGCCGTCTACTTCAAATACTATTTTAACTATTTTCTCTGCCATATCTAATTACAAATATAATGGAACGCCTTTCTGAACTACTAAAACCGGCGTCATTGTTTTCTTTATTTTCCTCATTTTCTCACTTGGTAGACCCCAACTATACCAAAGTAATACGTCGTCTTCGACTCTACCTCGTAACGTTAATGATGGAAACATCTTCTGAATAGGGACTGCCATTAGACGTCTAATAGGTCTTTGATTCCACTTTAATTCTACTGGTGCTTCTAATTGATAGAAGACATCAAATGGTCCACATGACTTCAATTCATTTAGAATGTATGCAATATCTTGAGGTCTATGCGGTCCTGTTAGTACTACATCTATATCATTACATTTACCTCTTGTATCGTCTACAAGCGAGCCTACGAGCCATAGATCATACTCCATAAAGTCTACAGTTTCCATTGCTGTACGCCAATAGGCCAAAAATACTTTATCTCCTAACTTCATTATATTATAGCTCTACACATTGATGGTCCAAGCATTGTAGGGTAGCCATTACCTGTTGTCGGTAACTGATAAATCAATTCACCCTTTTGGTTTGCATCTGAGCCTCCACCGCCCCAATAGACGATATCATGTATGTTAGGTTGGAATGTTGAACTTGATTGTACATAGACTATTTGATTATCAGAACATCTGTATGCTTGATATTCAATACCACTTGGTGGCGGTGCGTTACAAACTAGTCTACATTCAGTCATTGTAGCATAGGTACCAGTACCATCGCCTGGATCAGTACACATACCGTTGACACAATTCCATGATTGTCCTGCTGGTACACAGTCTGCACATGATGCGTATGATGCAGTGTCATCTAGTGTAAATGTTGGATTGGCTGTAGAGGTAGCTACGATTTCAACACAAGTACCATTAGTTAGTTTTGCTATTGTACCCATTGCCCAATTAGAGAGTCCTGATTCTGCAATTAGAGTAGCAGAGTTATCACATCTTTCAACTTCATATGTAAATCGAAGAGGTGGTAGACAGTCTGCACAAGTTGCATATGATACTTGGTCATCTAGTATTTCAGTTGGTAGATCTTCAGTAGTCCCTCCAATAGTAACACAAATACCGTTTTCAGTTTTCATAATAGCACCGTTAACTAGATTGTTAAATGATGATTGTACAACTACTGGTGTATAGCCACTACAATATGTTGCGTCATAGAAGTATGCTGGTATGCTACATGGATCTAGTATTGCAACTACATCTGAGGTAGTATATGATAGTGGTGATAATTCTAATATTTTACCAACAGTAGTAGGATCACAGTCATTTGCAATTACTCTAAAGAAACCATGGCCTCCTAATGCAGATGCTACTGATTGACTTGTAACATCACCTACAGCTAGATTAACATTAGATGTATATGTGACTGGGTTAGAGCCCGTAGCAAGACACGCAGCATTCGGTGTTGCGGCTTGTTGAGATAATAACATATTACAAACTACTGGTGTATAGAATGGTTTATATGCTGGTATTATTTTAATTAACTGACATTTTACTTTAGACTTTGTACCTACTTTGTAATCAATGATCTTCTCTGGTCTATACCATGTACCATTTACAAAGATAGTATCTGAGAATTGTAGATCAATTAGATCTGTAGGGTCTAGTACAAATGTAGCTGTTAGTCTACGTGCGTATGTGTCGTATGTGTTTAGTGTAAAGTTTCTCCAATAGGTACTGTACATCGATTGCCCTAATTGTGTTTGAAAACCGGGAACTGCTGTACCCCAATAACCAATATCATTAAACCAATTTAGTATTTGACCGTTTTGTGTTAGAGGCCAATCAGATGAGTTAGTTACTAGAGGCCATTCAAATTGCTCTGTTGCAACTTGCGGTGTACTGCCTAGGTACCATGAGTATGAACTACCTGTTAGATCTTGTAGACCATTATAGAACACCCAACGTGTTTTAGCTTTAATAGGTAGGAACTGTGTACCGTCTGGTTCTGCTGATCTAGTGTGTATTTGTGGTATAATGAAATTAGAGCCCGGTGAGTATGATGGATCCGATGGCTCTAGCGTACTAGTACCAATTGGAACACCTTCGATTTGTGTTACCGGTGTTGGTGCCCATTTAGTTGTAATCTCACGTGTACCTTTTAGTAATTCATTACCACTGTCAAATTGTAGATAACCGTAGTTCTCTTTATAGACCTCTCTGTGATATGCATTAATATAGTCTTCATCCTCTTCATGTCTGTAGTTAATCTGATCTGTTTGTGTATAGAAGAGTGGTGTAATTACTTGATCTTTATCATTGTCTAATTTAGAGGACCAGTCTCTCTGTGTACCTGTTCTATAATAGTTCTGTGCTGGCTCAATAATGAAGTCTCTAGGCTTGTTAGGATTCGGTGCCATTACTAATCTAAAAGTAGTTAGTAGATCTCTCACAAAATCAATTTGTTTGTACTCACAGTCCATATATGCAATTGGATTGAAATCACCAACTGATGCACCAGGACAACTGAATTCTTGACCTCCAGTCATTGGATCTTCTGAGTATGTACCTCCACCTCCGATTGGCGTAATGAAGACTCTGAATTGATCACCTGGTTGAAAGATACCAGTAGCTATTAGATTACATGTACCATTATCTGTAACATTAGATGCGTATGCTGTTGGCGTGAAAGCACCTACAGTACCAGTATTAGGATCATAGGCAGCTCGCCATAGTATTAGACTAACTGGCGGTGATTCAACTACACCATATGAACCTATCGCAGGTTGTATTGATGCACTAGCATTAAATGTTAGGGTGATCGTACTGGGCGTTGTGGGCGTTGGTAGAGTACCTGGTGCAGTGTATGTACTAGTTACAGGATCATAGTTACCACCAGCGTCACTGATCTCAGCAGGACATTCTAAAAATTCTGCTGCTCCTTGAGGATGTATACCTTCAGCTTCAAATGTATTACTAGAGCCAATTGCTGCATCTACATAGATAGACTCATCATTACCGAAAGCAGAGACATAGATCTTTTTAAATAGAGAGGTACTAGGATCACCTGTATTAGGGTCTTCCATCTCACCTAAAAAGTTAGATGTATATGTGTATTCACTATCATAAAAGATTTGATCTATTAAACACTTTGCACGTATCATAGGTTTAAAACGTGTAAAGTCTATTGGTTTATTAGAGTTATCAAAACTACCTCCATCTGCTGCAGGGTGTCCAATAGCTATTCTAGGTTCACCAGTAGCATTCTGATTAGCACCAGTACCTGGATAGGTGTTACCAAAATCAATTAGAGGATATAACACGTTACCATTCTTTAGTCCGGTGTCACCATCAGCACCCTCAGGGTATGCTTGCCATGAGTCTTCTACTGCCTGTTGATCAAAGTTATGAGCTAGGTTAGGTATCTGTAGATTACACATTGCCTTGTCAGCCAACTCACTTGCAAAGTCTCTGGTCTCACCCATGAAACTAATCTCATATTCATACTTGTTATTAGAGTGATTAACAAAGACTTTTTGTACTCTAATATGACCGATTGAGAATAGTGCACCATTGTAAAGTATTTCTGCTTTAGCCTTTCTAGTAACATCAAAGTCTTGGCCCTCTACTAGGAACATAGTCTTGAAGTATTCATAGTTAGCTTTAGTACCTGGTATTCTAAACGTTCTAGAGAAAGAGGACATCGCACTGACGTCTTCAATATCTTCGATTGCTAATGTCATTTTGAGAGGTAGTTCTTTGTAGGTGTCTAACCAGAACTGTGAGCCTGCTGCGTCGTATACTTTTATTTGTACCATATTTTATGCGTGTTCGCCTGATTGTTTAGGCATATTGTTAGCCATTTGAAATTGAATCTCATATTGATATAGCTTGCCATCTTTAATAGACTCTTTGTAATCGTATTGTTTATTAGTAATAATAACTGGTTCGAATTTATTCCATACCTCTGGTAGACTAGACCACATCTTCTTGGTGTCACCTATTTTGTCTAGTGCTTGATGTCCATTCATCCAAACTCTAACATCTGATGATGTATATAGACTGTGCATTAGTGTTGAGGCCCATTCTGCTGAGAAGTCGCCTGTACTAGTTTGCCAGTAGTATGATGGCATATAGCCTGAGTTAACTGTGATCTCTGTGGTTTGATGTCCTGCGAAGACAGTCTTGCCTCTAGCATCTGCTTCTACATCCCATAGAGGACCATTAAAATCATTGTGACTACGTCTATAGAAGTCTTGTTTAGTTTTAACCTTGATGTCTCTAGTACCAAAGAAGTACCAATAGTCTCTATAGCCAAATGAATTCATCCAACTAAATAGAGTCCAATTTTGTAGATCATCATTTAGAGGGTTTGGCTGACGTAACATATTAATACCGTTATTCCATGAACCACCTGCTGAGGTTAATTGTCTGATTTGTTTGTTTGTTTTAGTATATGAAGAGTCTGCGCAATTATATGATGCCTGTTTTCTAATCATGAAGCCATAACCTCTTTTAATACTAACTGTTGATAGTTCATAACCACTCATTGCAATATTATCAGGACAGCCCGCTGGTGAGTAGACTCTAGGTATAATATAATAGAATACAGTACTCGTAGCAAATTCAAATGTCTGTGGATTGTTATTCATGTCTTGATATGTACAACCATTTAGTTGATCATAACCAGCTTGCATATTGAGGACTGTATATGGCCAATCTGCTGCTAGACCATCGCCTGGCTGCAAGTTAGCTCCACCTCCATTAAAGATAGTATTAGGGATAAATGATCTCACAACTAGGTTACCATCGATATCAAACTCTTGTATCTCTATAGCCTCAATACCTGTTAGTTCGGGTATCGCTGGTCCTTCTGGATCTACAGCGACTTCATTAATCCATGAGATCTGCCATGGCATTCTACTATCATACTGTACATTGAAGTACATGTATTTATCATAGTACAGTGGTGTTGGCCAACCCGGTGGTATGTAATTGGTAGTGTCCCAATAGCCATTACTTGCTGCATCTGTTAGAGCTCTACCGCCAACGTTACCATCAGAGCCAAATGGATTGATGTAATCAGCTGGAATAACACAATCGTTATATGCAGTACCCGACATAGTTACAACACCTTCATATTGTGTAACGACGTTATACCAATCTCTAGCGTAATACATTTTATTACCATTCATGATCACAAAGTCACCTAATGAGGTCTGTGCCTCTGGTACGAAGTCACCGGCAACGAAATCACCGAAGACACCGTTTAATTCTACTCCAACTTCTATTGTGTATTTAGCTATTTCGGGTCCACCTGTTCTAAACATTTGACCAGTCGTTGTAGAGCCAAATGATTCATCATATGCCGTAGCTGCTTTAGGTAGAGTCTGTACTATCTTTCTAATATCAAATTGGGCTCTAGCTACTTCGTTTGGTGACTGTGTCACAAAGCCGATTTGACTACCGAGTGCATCGAGTACTCTAACTGCGTATTTGTCAGCTGACGGATCTATATTAGTTAGAGTTACAATGACTGGCCCGTATGCCAAGTCTAATTCTGAAGGTTGTTGTAGTGTTGTTACCATTTCTTTATATTCTATCTGTTAGGGCTTCGACTATTAGATCTCCAATACCACCTAATGTCTTGGCTGCTGATCTAACAGGAGTGATGCCTCTATTTTTGGTTTTAGTAAATTTATATACATCGTTTTCGGCTTTACCAGTTGCACCTGCGTATGGTTGTGGTATACCTAATGAACTAACTGATTTACCAGTAACACCAAAGACTTGAAAGTAACCATAGATCTTCATACCGAATTCCATTTTATGTCCACTAATATTTGCACTAATACTGCTGTATAGTCCATTGCTTGGATTTCTATTTGTCTTCTCAGCAAAGATCTGTTGTCTCAATTGCTGTGGTAGCTGTGTCACTAGTTCTTGTAGAGTTGTAGTAGTTGCTTGACTAATGTCTTCACCTAATTCTGCAAGCTGTCTCATAGCCTCATCGGCTTCCATCTCTATGTTCATGTTAACACTCATATCTGTTGGAATGTATATATTACGTCTGTTAGGGTCACTGCTGATTCATCAATACCTACTAGACCTACTAGGGTTGTATTGAGTGACCATGTACCCTGAGTACTAGGAGCAACCCATTCGTATTCAACTTCAAATTGTTGTAGGCCCGCAGTGTATGTTGTAGGCCAATTAGTTGTGACCGGTGTTAGAGAACCAATGGCTTGTACAGGGCTGCCGTTAATAATCTCATGTGGATTAATACTTGGCGGTGTCTGTGTTACAACTTCACCACCTACTGGTAATGCCTGTTCTACTTGACCAGTAACTGTAACTCTATATGTGTAATTGCCAGGTACATAGAATGCATCATATGGTGAAGCATCTGCCCACCATCCATTAGTGTCTCTCTGAGGTGGTGTGACAATACTGAGTCCACTACCACTAGGGTCTGGATCTACAGTGGTCGGTGACGCAACTAGTCCTTGACCAAATGTAGCAGAGCCATCTGGGTAATAACAAGCATCCATAGGTACTGGTGCTACAATATTAATAGTGGCTGTTGCACCTGCGACTTCATCTTGAAACCTCTCTCTAAAGACTTGTGTTGATTGTGTTAGTAGTACTTCGGGTTCAAATGTAGTGTCTACTCTGAGATAGGCTATTAGATCATCAATGTACTGTAAACATTTAGACTGTACATCTAGTATCTGTGAGGGTGTCTGGGCCATCTCCATCATGATTAGATTAAATGAATAGGTTACAGCCTGTTGTGCTCTACTAACTCCTGTTGGTAGTAGGAATGCATATGGGTAGTCTGCACCGTCACCGGCTTCATCTAGAACTTTAATATCACTGTATTGACCATAGCCGAAGTCAGCGATGATAGCATGTTGATTAGCAGCGGCCTCTATTTTATCTACGATTTCTTTGTAATTCATTTAATCTTTGTTTGTCTTTTTTCAATTGTTCTTGCTGTTTCTCTTTACGTACAGACATGAAATTGAGAACACTATAGACCGACTTGTCTGTGAGTAGGTCAATGTCTAGGAGATTGTCATTACATAGATCTACCATAATACGATACCATGATTTAGCTATATGCTCTGCAGTCCACTTTGACTCTGCAGTAGGGTCTACTTCATCTATGTCCTCTGAGTTAAATAACTGTCCATAACGCTTGTAAAGATTACTACGCCATTTGATATATTGTTCTATAGACCAAAGGGCTTGCGGTGCTGTCTCTACTTCAAACTTCATAGTCTCAATTATATTATTTATCGATCTCTGTACACCCTGTGCCAAGTAGTATTCTGTATCTACGAATTGGCCGAATGTCATCTTTTCAAATTGAGGTAACGGGACTTGTTGTCTCATCAGCAGTGATGTACTAATAGCAGTTACAGCTAGTCTACGTTCTTCAAAGTCCATTAGACGTAGTAGGTCTATATCATGGTCCGTTGCCGTTGCTATAATGTTAATCCAAGTCTCTGGTACTTCGATATCGAACTGTGCAATTGCTTGCCACTGAGGGATTGTGAGTACCTCGTGTAGGTTCACTGATTTTTTATTTACTATGAGTTTGATCATTTAATACAAATATATTGGTTTAGTTATTTGAACTAGGGTCTACTGAAGCTACCGCCGCCCATGACCGCAAATTGGCCACCCTGTCTCTGTTTGCGATTATAGTTAGCAATACATGTTGCTATGATGATGTCATCGTGAAATGGCTCCCTAGCGGCATACTGGACCGATCTTGATTTAGGGCTATACTTCATTTCGAATACATCTAATTCAGCTTGTAACTCTGGAAATAGTTTGGCTGAGGGTATTGCTATATTGTTCTCATGGAAATCTAGTATTAGTCCCTCTACAATCTCTTGTTTAGACCTATTAGTAGTTACAAAAGTATCTGTTCGGTTCCACTGTTTGCGCAGCATTTCACTGACAGGTCCACCAATTGAATTCTTTTCTACCATTAGAGAGGCATTATACTTTTTCACTCTACTAATGATTTGTTCTATCATATAGGACCAGTCTTTCTTGTTATCTCGATAGATCTCTACTATACTGCCGTATTCATCTATAAAGACACAGACTGTATAATCTGATTCTTTACCAAGATCACAGCCAGCAAAGACTCTACCTCTAGGTTTAGGCCACTCAGTAAACATTGTTTTAGTGTAGTCATCAAAGACCATTGATTCACCTTCTACAAATTGACCTTCATACTCTGCTCTAAAGATAGATTTAGGTAGTGTTTTACGTGCTGCTTCTATTTCTTGCATATCTACATATGGATTACCTTCATATGTCATTCTATATGATTCGTAATTAGGGTGGTCCGGCGACTTGCCTAACTGATACAGATCATAAAAAAAGTCTTTATTACGTGGCGTAGAGCACAATATCACAGTGAGTCCTTTTACTAGTACTGTTGGTTGTATTGCACTACGCCAAGCCTCTTCTCTAATATATGAGGCTTCATCAATAATTAGATGTGTGAATGTATAACCACGTAGAGCATTAAAGTTCTCTGCTGAACGGAAGTGTATGATACTACCATTATAGAGATGTATTTCATATGTACTGTAGTTAACCTTCTTTGTAATCTTGGTATGCGCGATTGCATTGTAAAGATCTTCCATTACCTTTCTCACTTGTTGGTATGTTGGTGAGATGAAAGCTACTCTAGCACCGGCGTGGTTAATAGAGAACTGTAGCAGAAAGTTCATCATCAAGGTAGTTTTACCTGCTTGTCTACTAGAGACTAGTGTAAAATACTTTGCTTCAGAACGATTAACTAGGTCTATAAAGCCCTGTTGTGATCTAGTCGGTCTCAGTCCCGTTGCTTCCATCGTCTTCTAATGTATCTCCAAATTTAAATGTGAGTCCCTTTAGTAGATTATCACCGTCAGCATCGGTTAGTGCTTGACTAGATAGCTTTGGTATGAATCTTTCACTGAGTGACATTACAATCTTTAGTGCCTCTTTCGGGTCTTCACTAGCTACTTGTGATAACCAAATAGACAAGTTATCTAGATTATTATCTAATAACATAGCAAAGGCCTCTTTAGCTTTAATAGTGTAATTGTTTTGTCTGCCCTTCTTTCTACCGTTAGGGTTACCTGATTGTCCTGGTTTAAATGGCATCGTCTTGTTTGTTTTTTTCAATAGTTTTTAGATGCTTTAACATCACTTCAGCATTAGCTTGTGATCTAGCTCTAACTGTATATGCAATCTGTTCAGTCATTTTGAATGTGAGATTGCCCCTCTTTGTTCTATAGATGATATAGTATGTCATAGTATGTTAACTTTTTTTAGGTATTCTTGGTGCACGCGTTGCTTCACATTACGCCAACACCGGCCACAGCCATTAGGCTTCTTTGTTTCACCTGTAATTCTATTGTAGATAGCGTATACTAGTTCTAACTGTGCCCTATTAACAGCTGTGTTATTAACAAATATAGTTTCGTTGTCTCCTACAAAAATAATATCTTTGTTTGTCATTTTGGTTATGTTTTGTCTTTTTGGTTAGTATTTGTTTAATTGTCTATCTATCAGTTCTGCTAGCACCGCTTCTAACGCGCTGTAACATATGCCAGACCAACCATGTAGTGCAATGTTAATACCTATGGTTAACCAAAAGGTTGCGCACATAGTACAATTAAATGGCTTGTGTGGTATGTATTTATCTATTAGGTCTGTATAGGGTGTAAAATTATATAACATAGCCATTAGACTTGCTAACCCTAGTAATTCAATCAATGTTTGCATCTTGTAATCTTTTAATTATGTATTCTCGGCACTCTTCAACCGCAAATGCTATTGAAGTTCTCGGTATTAATGTTTTACGTGAGAGATCACTGTAGTTCTGATTATCTACCCACATTCTAAATAGTGTTGCAATATACCAGTAATGGCCAAAACCTTCACCCATCATGTCTTCTAGTATACCTTCGATACCTTCTAATCTAATATCATCTTGGATATCATAGTCAGTACCCCATACATTTGTAGTTAGGTGTTGATCCCACATCTCTTGTTTTTTAGTCTTGCCTAATGCACCAGCTTTATGTTGACAACCATCAAGACATATATCATCTGGGTTATCTGTAGTAGGTTCTGCAAAAATGCCTTTATATGTGTAGACTCTACGTTTTTGTCTGTACAGTTTATCGTATGGTGAATTGCTTGAATGGTAGTTTCTATGGATCATACCCGACATAAAGCGCATAGCTTCACCCTTGTCAATCAGTTCTTGTGCTCTAGGGTGTATCATAAATTGTTCTATAATATAGTGTGCTATTTCTCTATGGTTTCTATCTTGGGTAATCTTTTCTGCCATTTTAACGATTTCATCATACTTTAATTCTAAAAATTCGTTCATAGTTTAAATCGATTCCTCTGTCTCCAGTGGCTATTTTGTTTTGATGCAGGTACTCTATCTCTACCTTTGACAACATAACTATGTGGTTGATCTGTAGTATGGTCAATTATCTCTGAATCAGTACAACGGCCAGCCAGGTAGTAGTATGTGTTAATTGCTTTAGGATCAGTAATGTAGACTTCTGCTCTTTTAAAGTGATAGTCATTACCAGGTGCTGTCCAACGAACACGGTAACAATGGTTATTCACTAGGGCAATTCTGAACAGTCTACGTAGTTTAGTAAATCTTTGGTTTAATACATCAGTTGAGCTAGTATTGTGTAGTCCTAGTATAGCAGACATATCATTTGACCAGAAGTGATAACCGTATTCAAGTCTACATCCTTTTTTATTATAGACATAAAACATGAAAGATAGAAATAACAATTCATTGTCAGTCCAGTCATCATACGTTGTAGCGTATTCTGGTATATTTAACTTGATCTTCATACATTATATATTAACTTTATCTGTGCTAGTTGTTTCCGATGTCGATATGCGACATCGTTAGATGTATATCGCGTAGCGAATACATCGTTTCAGACTGGTATAGATTAGCTCTTCTTTTTGGTATTTGGTCAGTATAGAAGGCTTGTCTGAAAGCTTTGGCGTGCCTCTGCAGATTTAAAAAAGATTAAAAGCGGATGATAGGAAGTCTCGATTGGCACGCCAGTAGAAATCTGTAAAGATCAAGGCCTAGTCAAACATTTAATTTATCTGATCCAACCTGGCTATTTCAACGGAAGTTTGGAAGCAATTTAGAGTAGAGAAGCTTCGGTATCTACTATAGTATGTTAGTTGTTATACTAGTTAATTAGTATTAGTTTCAATTAGAAGTCGAACAGACTATCTCCAGCACCATCATTTGTATCTACAACGACTGGTTTTACATAGTATTTGAATTGAATTGAATACCCTGTAGGTGAGAGTGAATCTGGAAAGATCTTGATGTACTCTTTTTTATGTAACTCTTGTAGATTATATTTAATATCCTTTTCATGAGTACTACATATAATAGACATTTGTCCTGTTAGAGCGTGACAAGTCTTTTCACCAGATTTTGTAAATTGACTAACTAGTTGTAGAACTATCTTTTGCATACCATTGACAGTTTTGTCTTGCCAGATGCCTAGTGCGATGGTGAAACTAGTGTTTGAATACGTTTTTTCGTAGGTTTTCTTCATAATAGATTAATTTTAATTACCGTGTTATTACTTGTTATACATTATATATCACTATTGTTTCAAAAATCTGGGAAGTCTACAAAAAGAAAGAGGGACCCATTTCTGAGTCCCTCTGGATTTTAGTGTAAAATTAATCTATCTAACGGGGTTAATTGTAATGTTTAGGCCTACTAAACAAAGAATAACAATAAAAAATAATAACAATTATGGCGTACCCTTTTTAAAAACACTAAATCCAATTAATTAAATTCAAAAAACGTTAAATTAATAACATACATTATATATCAGCTTTTAATTTTGTTTCAAAAAATCATGGTGTATATGTTACAATATTACCTGAGTTATCTATACCGATACCTAATGTAGTATTACCGTCTGGTGATGTTACTACAATACCTTTACCAATATCAACAGCTTCAACTTGTCTAATTGATAGAGTTTGTGCTCTAGAACCAGTTACATTGTAACCCATGGCGATACTTTCATTACCAGTTGACGATGCATTTTGTCCAAAAGATAACCCTCTTTGTCCTGTGACTGAAGCCGAAGTACCGATAGCAACTTTATCATTACCACCTGAGATATTAATTGCACCACCAATAGCTATCGATCTATCTGAACTAGAAATATCAACATC
>Ga0098054_1001005_pt1 | contig 15030 bp, 26 predicted proteins | sample 16_taG_FD_75048 | JGI IMG/M metagenome (GOLD analysis project Ga0098054, IMG submission 75048) | Marine viral communities from the Subarctic Pacific Ocean - 16_ETSP_OMZ_AT15313 metaG | ecosystem: Environmental > Aquatic > Marine > Oceanic | place: Pacific Ocean | collected 2015-01-18
CCAACTTGCTAAAGCAATTGAACCTGAAGTTAAGATTGTTGAGCCTGCAAAACCTAAAGCGCCTAAAGCTAAAGCGCCTAAAGCTAAGAAAGCTAAAATGCCTTTATTCGTAGAGGACGATTTCGACTTTACGAATGGATTAGGTTCAAAGCAACCTACACAAGCTGAATTAGTTGAGCAACCTACACAATCGGAGATTGATGAGGAAGCTACGCTTGAAGGCATGATTATTGAGCAACGCTTTGTGATGATTGAGACTAAGCTTGATAAGCTTGTAGAATTTTTGAAAGAGCAAGCTAAAAGCTAACTAGCCTAAAATTTTCCCCTCCTGCTTAATTGTGGGAGGGGATTTTTTTTTGCCTTTTTTTAAGCTAATCCTCCCTAGGCTAATTTAGCCTTCCAAATTTTCCCCTAATTGCGCCTTCTAAAGCGCCTTAAACGTCCATATAAGCGTTTTTAGGTGCTTTGTGGTACTTTGATACCCTTTGATAAAAAAGTCTCCTCTGAGCGCTTTATTTTGCAATCCTGATTTTTGGATTGAAATTGAATTACATGCCTTGCCTACATGCCTACATGCCTACATGCCTACACGCTTGAGCGCCTGCCTGCCTGCCTGCCTGCCTGCCTACACGCTTGCATGCTTGCACGCCTGCACGCCTACGCACGCTTGCGCCTAAGCGCACACACAGGCACACGCACGCCTGCACACCTGCACGTCTAGGTCTGTACGTACTCATAAGCCTATAGGCACATAAGCGGGTTCAAATTTGACACTATTGACGAGATCTGATAGAGTACGAAGTGTTGACACCGAAGTCAACGAAAAACGAAATCACACACTTAAGCGAGGGTGTGAACGAACAGGAGAGAAAAGTGAATTTAGTAAGCACTTACTCAGAGCATGCACACGAGTCTGCAGGCTATACCAACGACCAAGACTCTACTATGCCTACGCCTGAACAAGAGTCAGGTATAACTACCGACTTAAACAACCCATACCACGCAAGCGAGGATAGCTTACGAACGGATAGGCACGATCGTGCTGAGGAAAGCAAGCTAGAGCTTGCTGACCTGCGAGAGGAGTTCAGCTATGAGTAGGCACGCAGACACATACATACAGGCTAGAGCGCCACAAGTCAAAGGCGCAGGCGTAGACAAGCAAGCCCACACGTGGCTAAAGCAAGGCACAAGTTGTGGTCTTGATTGCCACACAGGCGAGGTAGCTTGGCTAACTGCCAATACAGGCACAAGCGGATACGGCTTCCATGTAGGCGTGGAAGAACTCAAGGAAGTTCGTGCTAGGTTTGAGCGAACAGGCTTGGAGTCAAGCTCAAGCATACAGGCTACGAATGATGACTACGATCAGGACGCAGACGTAGATCACGATTGGCTAGACAAGGCTACACGTTCAGATGACGGAGATAGCCGTTGGGATCACTTGAAATAGCCTGCCGTCCTGAGCATGACGTTAAACTGCTTGCGTAGGGGGACGCTTTCTCCCTTGTACGTAGTCATAGGAGTAAACATGAACAGCGTAGCAAAGCTAATCCTGCTTGAAAAGGCAGACAAGAAGGGCAATTCGAACGAGATCCACACGGCTAAACGTGGGGCAATCGAGGACGATAGATGTACCTGCCCGAACTGGATACATGAGTTCGGTTATGCTTGCCTAGATGAGCAAGTTGAGACAAGCCTGCAGGAGTGCTTTGATTTCATCTAAACGCCTAGGCACCTGAGCATGTGGGTAAACTGCTCAGCTAAAGCTGATCTACAGGTGTGTTGCCTGTACTGATGAGTTGGAAACAACGAAATCGGCTATACACAAGCGAAAGGGTATACCTATGCCATTTGGAGACGGTTACTCAGTTGGACGCAGTTGCACAGACGAGCAGGCTATGCACGCCGTAGAATTGCGTGAACTGAAAGAACTCCTTGCACGTAAGGAACAAGCAAGGAAAGCTAGGTTCAAACGAACTAGGCGAGTTCCGAAGGAACACCAAGCGCCGACTTGGCGTGAGGAAATGAGTATGCACAAGCGAAAGGAGAGACTATGAATACGTACAAGAGAGAAAGGGGGCTACGAACATGCAGTTAGATTGGAGAAACCAAAAAAGTCCACACCTGAGTAGGCTTTTGGATCAGGACGCTTACGAGCTACTTGAACGAATACACGAACAGGTTGAAAAAAACAAGGTTCGTGAACTAACGGACGCTATACGGGAAGTTAAAAGCGACTTGGAGTTTGTTATCGAGCAGACAGGGAAGTGTCAGGACAGATTGTTTCGATTGGAAATCGGAATGTCGAGCAAGTTCACTTCAACTTGGATTTGGTTAGGGGCGCAGACAATAGCGTTTACTGCGCTTGCAATCGTATTAAGGGTATGGGGGTAGGCATGGGTAAGAGTTGGAGAGAATGGAAAAGTTCTACGCTTAAGCTAGATAAAAACGGAGAAGTGATCCTACGTAAACGTAACAGGAAGGATCGCAGGAGTTGGGTTGCACATTGTTGCAAGATGCATCACGATTGGGACGCACGTGCTTATGACGAGCTACGTGATCTACGTGAAGGCAAAAAAGAAGATCTTAAGCATATACGTAATGCGCTTAGGGGGTGCGTGTAGGTGTATATGTACATAAGCGGGTTAAAACTTGACAAAACCGATACATTGTGATAAGGTATTGGAATGGTTGGTAATTTTGCTAACCACAACGAAAGCGAGAGGAGTGCGTGATGAGCGACACTACACAGACTACGACTACGACTACACCTGTAACTAAACCTAACTCTGCGGGCAAGCTAGAGAGAAGGATACTTATAGGCAAGCTAACAGGCTTTGACATAACAGGCAAACCGTTGGCACAACTTATAGCTGAACTATCTACACATGCAGATAGCGCAGTTCTAACAGACGTTTATGATTGCGTTGTAAGCAAGCTAAACGAACAACCTTCGCCTGAGCAAAGAGTAGATACTGCTCTTGCACAAGCACAAGCGGAGATGACTACAGGCAAGGTTGAACCTGTAGGTAACGAACCTGTAGCTGAAAAGGCTACAAGCTAAGGAGAGAATATGCCTGACGATAAAGCAAAAAACATGCCTACCGTAGAGCTAGACGCAGACATGACTGATACGGTCGCAGACCAATCGGTTACTGCTGAGGAATGGTATCCACATTTTAAGGTGCTGACCAAGCAAAACGGCGAGGTTAAGTTCAAACTTTATCAGCATTGTCCATGTTCATTGAGCATACGCTTTGAGTTTGAAACTCAGGGCGTTGCTCTGATTAGGGACACAAGCAAGTGTGACTTGTGTACTAGCCAAGATCAAGACAACGCTGAACGAATAGGCGCAGTTATGGACGGCTTTAGGGTCGTTAGTGACAAGGTCATGGAATTAGGCAAAGCACAAGAAGTGTTTGCTGACGCAGTTAAAGCACACGTAGGTAGAGACCTGCGGAAGGAAGGTGCAACTGTAGGTGTGAGGAAGGAAGGAAGTGAGCCGTTGGTTTCACTTGAACAAGCTGAGGAAGTCAGATCAGACGCACAGATATTACTTGTGTGTGCGCTTGAACTAGTCGACTCAATAGACATAAACTCACTTGAACCAAACAAACGTGAGGAATACCTAGCAGTAGTTAGAATGGTTGAAAGCATTAAGGGCAAACCTGCCTTTGTTGAACCTACTGACAAGGTTAGGAGTGTGCTTGAAAAGCTAAAAGCTACTAAAGAGCAAGTGATTGACAAGGTTATGCAAGAGATGCCTGACGCAGATGAGGGAGATATTGTAAACCTGCTAATCGAACAACTCAAAAATAAACGAAACGACAAGGAGAACTTATCATGAACGAAAGCGAAATGATACAGGCGTTGCAAGCTATACAAAATGGCGAGCAAGCAAAAGCTACGACTACGACTACGACTAAGACTACGACTACCAAACCTAAAGCTAATGAAGGCAACCTGCCTAGTTGGTTTTCCCTTAGCGTCTTTGGCGAGCAAGTCATGGGAGAACTGAAAGGCATACTTGCTGACAACATTCCTGTATTGCTTAATGGCGGAACAGGCATGGGAAAGACTGTAATACTATTGGCTATAGCTAAAATGCTAGGCAGAGATACAGTTGGTTTCAACTGCTATACAGGAATGGATATACAATCACTTGTGGGTATATGGAGACCACAAGCTGACGGCTCTTTAGTGTGGCAGGACGGTCTGCTTACACAAGGCATAAAGCGAGGGGCAATCATTAGGATTGAGGAATATACAAGAGCCAATCCTGAACTGAAATCTAGGTTGTTCGGTATTCTTGATAGCAAGGATAGAACATGGAATATGTTTGAGAACGGCACAGAGAGTGTGCATGTTCCTGACGAAACTACGATTGTAGCTAGCGCCAATCCTACAGGTAATGGTTATGTAGGTACTATGCGTGAGGATAAAGCAAGCATGAGCAGGTTCGGTGCGGTTCTTGAGATAAATGAACCACTAGCTGATGAACGTCATGCGCTTATGGATACGCTTGGTCACTCAGACACAGTTGACAGAATACTTAGCTTTGCAGAAATGCTTAGAAAAGAACCTGCGACTTACTTGTCTACAAGAGACCTGCATTTCCTAGCTATGACACTCAAACGTGGAGTATCTCCAATCAGAGCAATAACAATGGTACTTACACCTAAGTATCAAGGACAAGAAAAATCAATCATGACTCACGGTAGAGCGGTGTTTGAGGAAATGGACGTTACTAACCTTAAAGAAACTGTTGAAGGGAGTGTAAACAATGCCTAAGCGAAAGACAAATACTTGGAAATCTGATCCAAGAGCAAACGATCACGGTTCACTTATCAGCACGGCGCTTGGTAAGAAGATCACAGTTAAGGGAACAAGAACCGATAAAGTACAACGTGGCGTAATCGGCGAAGATGTTGAAAGCTACAAAGACGAGCTGGTTAGGCATGTATCGTCTCCGTTTGAGATTACTTTGGTCTCAGGCATAAGAGCAGGGGGGAAGATACCTTTAAACCAAGTAAACTCTATTATCCAAAATGCTTTTAAAAGCTACATTGGCGGGGCGCTTAAGTTCCTGAAGGATAAAGAGGAAACAGGGGAAGGTACAACTGCGTCCGATAGGTCGGCTCTTGCGGATACCATGCAAAATCTAAGCGCCTTTGCGCCTAGAATATTCAACACAATAGATACGATTAGGTGTGCGCAAGTTGCAAACGAAAAATACTATCGTAAGCATTGTGTAGACATGGTGTATCAGGAGTTGATGAAGGAAATAGATACTCTTTGCGACAACGAGAGAGACTATTGGAAGGCGGAAAACGATTTACTTTGGACGTTAGTTGTAGGTACGTTGCTTGGCTTGCCTGACCTGTTTACTAGAGTGAACAGGAGTAAGGACAAGTGGAGAGACAAATTGGAAGGTATGCCTGTTCATCAGGTGGTTAAGATTGCGGAGAGTTACGTTGAGAAATGTAAACCTGAGAACCTTGTAGACGAGTCAGACTCTATGTACAAGAGCTTACAAATTACGATTGAACTAGCGCATTTACTTTCAAAAGTACCTAGACAACAAGGCGCAGGGAAAACGCCACAACCTGCCCCACAGGGTAACAACGCAGGTGGAGAGCCTGATCCCAACAAGGAAAACCTTGACGGTAATGGACACAGTTCGGTTGTTGACAAGACTGACTTTACTAATGCAGTAGATTTCAGTTTCAACGAGAGCCTGCAAGTCATGCTAGACAAGCTGAACGAAAAGCAAATACAAACTGCGAAGGAGAAAGCTGAAAGTGAGAACTATGTAGGCGGTGCAGTTAGTCCTGTTGATGTAGGCGCTAGGTCTACTGTAAAGATAGATGATAGTGACGGCATGACCGATCAGCATGTACATCAAGCTGAGGTTAGAACCTTTACGCAAGAACCTGTAAAGCTAAACGCAAACACAGTCAACCTATTGCAAGATATAGAGCGACAAGGTATGGCTAGTAGGCATAGAGTAGGCATGCCAACTGCTGACGTATGGCAGATAAAAAGACTAGGTAACACCAAAGTCTTTGGTAAAGCTATGAAAAAATCAGGTAAGTTGCTAGTAATGATTGATTGCTCAGGTTCAATGGGAGACGGCTACATTGAAGGAGACAATGGTTACCTTGCATACCAAGCGTCTACTGCGATTGCTGAAGCATTCCCGCAAGCTGAGGTGTTTGGGTTTAATTCAAGCTATGACAAATGTTTCATCTATCCCATACAACAAGGCTACATGCTTGGGAAGAAAGCTAAGGAAGAAGGTTGGAGACATGGTGGCAACACAGATTGCTCTGCATTACTGTTCATGGAACAGATGATGTTAGGGGATTTAGGTAGTAGCCTAGCAGTTGTCATTTCAGACGGTGCGCCTAACAATCCAAGTCCGTTGGAGAATGTGCATTTGAGAGCGCATACAAAGAAAGTGGCTCACAGGCTCTATCAGGAAGGGTTAAGGTTCGTAAGCGTATTAGTTGGCAACTATGCGGACAACACATATTATCCGTCAGATGTGACGGTTACACTAAACGAAGTGGCAGACATGCACAAGGTAGGGGACGCTATCCAACGGATAGGTCAAACTTTTACATAAACTAGCACGAATAGGAGAGAGATATGAGTGCAACTAAAAATACAATTCAACAACCAGTAGGCAATCCTGCGCCTGTAGAGAGGTTAGAAGTACCACAACAGAACTTGCGTTCGGTTGACGTAAAGATCGTAGGTACTACAGAACTAATCGTACATAGGTTCAGCGAGAAGGCTCTCAAAATGATTGAGGACATTCAAGCTAAGAAAGCTAAGACTAGAACTAAGCGTGAGCCTAAGAAGGAATATGAAGATTGTTTCTATAGGTGGGGCAAAGGGAACACTAATGCTTGGAACTATCCTGATAATTGGGACGGAAAAAGCACAGGGATACCTGCGATTGCTTTAAAGAAAGCTATGGTAACTGCGGTATCACAGATTACAGGTGTAACCAAAGTTCTTGCTAGACAAGCATTTCACATAGACGGAGACGTACTTAAAGTGCAAAATGCTAAACCATACATGAGATCAGACCATGTTAGAATTGGTATCAAGCAAACGGATATCAGATATAGACCTGCTTATCCTGCGGGTTGGACGGTTAGCGTGCCGATTACGTATGATGAGGACGTAATTAGCTTGGATCAGATTATGAACTTGCTTGAAAGAGCAGGTTTTGGAGTTGGTCTATGCGAACACAGACCTGAGAAGGACGGTTCATACGGAATGTTTACGCTAGAGAAAACAGAAATCAAGGAATAAAAGCGGTTTTCCTTTCACAAGCGGGGGACACGTGGATTGTGTCCCCCTAATCGCAAAGCGCAGTAATGGCAGACTAGGCACGGCTCGGTTTGAGTTGATCTGTAGTGAAGGGTTTGGACAAGGCATGGCAGACAAGGTCGGGTTTGAATGGGTGCGTAGAGTTTGGACAAGTTATGGCAGTAGGGGTAGGTACAGTTGCGTTCTGTTTGGTTCCGCAAAGGCATGGCAGACATGGTTTGTATGGGTAGGTTACGTTTTGTTTCGACACGGTGAGTTTTGTTAAGGCAGACGAGGTCGGGATTGGCGAGTAAGGTCGTGATAAGTTCAGACATGGCAGACGTGGTTCGGTCGGTAGTGATCGGTTATGGTACATAAATGGCATGGCAGACGGGGTACGTCTTGTATGGTTCCGTTCCGTAGTGAATACGACATGGCATGGCAGACAAGGTCAGGCTTGTAGCGTATGGGCTAGTTGCGTTATGAAATGGCAGTAAGGTCGGGGTTCGTAGGTACGTGTACGGTCATGAACTGTTAAGGCAGACTAGGTGGGTTGGGTAGACTTGTGGCATTTTATGGTAGTGTTCGACATGGCGAGTAATGGCAGACGGGGCTTGTATGGACGGGTTACGATATGGTTCGGCATGATTTTACAAATGTTTATACATTTGATACAATAACAAATTAATTAGTAACGAGCGAAGGAGATTAAATTGGCTCAGAATAAATACGTATGGCAGACGGGCTATCTGCTAAATAAGGAAGGCTTGCATAAGCTAGATCCACAACCAATAGCCGAAAGACTAGACTTCTTGCGCACCCAAAACGGTGGCGCAATCACACCTGATGACGTGCTTAAAGACGCAGAAATCGCTGAAAGTCCGTTGGCAGTCTTATTCACAAACAGCATGGAGAATGACGCATACGAGTACCGTAAGCAAATAGCAAGGACAGTAGTCAACAGTATTCGTGTTGAGGTAGTGAAAAAAGATACAGGTGTAATCGAAAAGCAGTATGCTTGGGTTAGCATAGCTAACAAGGATAACTCACGTTCATACTATAGGACAGATGCGGTAGTTAGAAACAAAACGCAACTTGATAGAGTATTGCAACAAGCTGAGAGAGACTTAGAGCGGTGGGAGAGACGATACCACATGCTAGTAGACCTTATACCTATACTAACCAAGAAAGCAAAAAACATTAAGAAAAAGGGGGGTAAATGAGTAGCGATGCAAAAGACGCATTAGTTGACAAGATTATGGAAATGAGTGATGCAGAACTTATTAGTACAGTCAAAGAGGGCTTGATAGGCAAGTATACGCTTGCCGTTAGTCCAGAGGACGCAAACGTACTTGATGACCAAGTACGTATCGCTCTGCGTATCTTGTGCTTTGATATGATCGGGCAAGGCAAATACCTAATCAGTAAACACACAAGAGACGAACTAAACGCAGAAGCAGGCAAGGAAATACTTGTGTCTGTGTTTGACAACATGAAAGAGGTGGAAAAATAATGGACATTTTTCCTGAGAACATAGACAACGTAGCTAAAGATTTGCAAGAAATAAACAGGCAAATTGACGCTTTAAAAGCACGCAAGCAAAAGTTAGAGATTGACATTATTGATGAACTAGATAAGCGTTCAAGTATTACAAATTGGGCGACACATCTAGCAGGCAAGAAGTATGAAATTATACGGAGTGCTAAGAACCACATCAATCCTGATGATCTACGTGCGTCTCTTGGCGAATGGATTGAGCCTGACGAACTCGATAGGCTTATTCGCAAAGAACACGAAAAAATTGTGATAGAACCTGCAAAGGTTAAGCTCACAGAAGTAAACAAACTTAAGAAACAAGGCGGTATGTTAGCCGAACAAATTGAGAAGGTAACTCGCAGAACAGTCGGTAGCATACGCATAGAGAATAAAGGGGTGTCAGATGACAACAACTGAAAATACAGAAAATAAAACACAGACAAAACTAGATAAAGCCATAGCTATTAAAGATGAACTCATGAAAGAGGGCATACACTATGGCAAGGTCGTAGATAATCAAAGCGATTTCTTGTACCTAACAGGCGCTAGCCTGCTAGCTGACGCATTTGATATAGACGGAATTATGGCAGAGGTGCGTGAGGAAAATGTAGGTGGACAACACCAAATCACAGTCACTATGGACATGCTAGACAAAACAGGAGACAGGATATGTGTTGGCGTAGGAACATGGGATAGTGGGGAAATGTTGGGAAATATGAAAGGTGCAAGACAAAGAGGTATTGCTATGGCATACAAACGTGCTTATGTTATGGGCGTTAGATATGCTACATCATCACATGGATTGTTCAGTCAAGACAAGGACGTGGTTGATGTTACAGACGAGCAAACATCTAATAGCGCATCTGCGCCTAAGCAGTATGACAACACACCTAAAGAACCTACAGTTGAACAAGACGGAACTATTACGCCTGCTGAAATGTATAGAGACGCAGACGGTAATCTTAGGTTTAGTCAGTTTGGCGCAAGAGCCAAAGATAAGACTGTAGCTGAGGTGCTTGGAGACAGAGAGCCTGACGAACGTAGCGGATTACCTAGAGGTGCAAGCTATCTTCAATGGGTAATGAAATTAGATGATGTTAGTCCTGAGTGCAAGAACGAGATCATGAGAGCGATAGAAGAAAATGCTCTAGGGGAAGGACAATAATGAGAAAGCTAGACCATAAAGTATTCACAGAGAAATACAACAAGGTTACTAAAGCAGTATCCTACATGGGAGACGTAAGAGAATTAGACGTAGGGGATAGCATAGCTATCCCTGCGTCTGACAAAGAGGACGCAGGCAGGAAAAGACACAACATTATTACTGACGCAAGCAACATGAGAAAGCGTGGTCTTGAAAGAAAGTACCAAACTGTAATCATGAGTGAACCCAATGAGCCTTCTGAGGTTTGGGTTAGGCGAGTAGAATAATGGGAATACAAAGCTACAAATGGGGTTGGTGTACAAAGACTATCTCTCCCGTAAGCAAACTTGTACTAATGGCATTGTGCAGTTATGCAAAAGATTGTGGTTGTTGTTATCCAAGTACGAGAGTAATTTCCCAGCTTACAGGAATTGCACAACGTACAGTTCAATCGCACCTTAAAAGGCTTGTTGATGAAGGGTATGTTGTTAGAACAAAACGTGGGAAAGGCAGAACACATTCAGGATTTCAGTTACAACTGAATGGTTTTGGAGTTGCATGTAGCGTCTCAGGGTGCGGTGCTAAAACGTCTAGCGGTGCGCCTTCTATATCTATATCTAGAGATATAGATAGTAAGAACTATAATAAGGAACTGGCAACAACTGAAATAAAAGCAGGTCTTAACTTTATAATTCCTGAGTGGCTAAAAACAGTAGACTTGACAACTGATGTTAATTTGGTAGAAAATGCTAATCACCCTTCTATTGTTGAATATATTTCTGATATAGAAAAAGACTTTGCAAGTATAGATTTGCTTGCTGAAGCTAAGAAATATGCTCTATGGTGGGAAGGTAAAAAAGCAAGTAAACCAAAGCTAGCCTTCCGTAATTGGCTAGAGAAAGCGAGTAACCATGTTTCAAGACCTATCCAAAGAGTTTCAAAGGGAACATCAACAACGGTCTCTAACATCATTGACCAACGAACAAAGCAAATCGCAGAGCAACAAAGAAAACTTAGAGAAAGTTTCTAATTGTGCTTGCGCAGTTAAGGGGGCAAATGGCTTGCAACTGCCATGTGATCTTGTTCCCTTAACTACTAGACTATCTGACCTAGAAAGTAAATTCTTGCGTAGCAATCAATGCACATGCGAGGGTTTACAATGGGTTGGATTTCATTTACCCACGCAACATGACGATTTTGGCAAAAGTGTGCCTTGTATTTGCATACGTGAAACAGAATTGTCTAGTCGCAAAGAAATCTTAGTAAGACTAAGCAGACTACATGAGAAAAAAAGTTTTACTGATTTTGATTTATCTAAGAACCCAAAGTGCAAGGAAGGGCATGACACGAGTTTGGATTGGGCGAAAGGCAATGGCACACCTATAGTTTGCTTGTACGGGCAAACGGGTGTAGGCAAGACGCATTTGGCTATAGCGTCAGCATGGGTTACTTTAGGCTTAGGCACACCTGTATTGTTCTACAGTAGTAGCGAACTAATACGTAACTTGCAAAGCGCAGTTAAGAACGGAAACCTAGATACCTTAATAGCTCAGGTTAAGCACGCTCAGAATTTAGTCCTTGATGATTTAGGTAGGGAGTACACAACAGGGTGGACAACTGCCGTATTTCATGAAATTATAGACTACAGATATAACAACAACCTTGATCTCCGCACGCTCATAACCACAAATCATTCTTTAGATGAACTAGAGAAGATTGTAGGCAAGCCAATCGTAAGCAGACTTACAGACCACATGGTAAGTAGCTTGGTTGTCATGGACGGCGTAGATGTTAGGAGTAAAAAACGCTGATGGATAGATCAACTTGGAAAAAATGGGAAAGATGGTGGGCGGACGCACTTGGCGGAGACAAAGTAAACGCAAAGCGCATACCCGTTACGGGCAGGCAGTCAGGAGATGTGCCTGACGTAGAGACGATTAAATTCGCCGTAGAAGTCAAGGCAGGCAAAGTCGTGAGTTCACGTACACTTAAAGCAATAGACCAAGCAATAAAAGCAGGAAGGTCTACAGGTAAAATACCTATAGTTGCACAGACACATAAGATTAACGACAAAGTGGCGGTGCATTTAGTCACTATGGACATAGCTACTTTCTTGCACCTGACGGACGATTTAAGAAAAGAAGAAATGAAAATCAAGAAACAACTGGACGCATCTGCGGATATAAGCATATAATGTAGCCATAAGAGAGCTTTATACACGTACTCTCGCTTTCGTGTATATAAACGGATCTCTCTTGTTCGTTACGTGCCGTCTCTGTTTTAACCGTGCAGGGACGGCTCAACTATTTTTTAGGAATGTCTCTATAGTAATGTAGGACAGTTTATAAAACTGCTTTTTGGAATGTTACATTCTGAAATCAAACTGATAGAACTTCTTTCTATCTTTACTTTTTTCCTTGCAACTAGGGCATACTTCTGCGGTTTCTGTGTAATCTGTTAGGACTTCAAACGTATCCATATCACACTCAGGATTATTGCAAAGGTATTCGTATAGTGGCATTAGTCTGGTTGCCTAGCTACTTCTGCCATGAGAACTTCAATGTTACCTGTTACGTTCCAATTAGCACTACGTACAGTTGAGCTTACTGTAAAGGCTTTAGTTACTAATGAACTATCTCCGCCTATTCTATTGAACTCAATTAGCAATTCCCCTATGTTCAATTTCTTTAAATCACAAGTTCCACCACTAGATACGATATTGTCCAGTATCATTGTATTAACTCTAGTAACTGATGTAGTAAGACTATCTAAAGGTGCAATCCACAATCGGTCATACGTGCCACCTTCAGTCTGCAATAAATCGCTCATGTAATTTCCACCACTTACACGCAAGTTAGGTTGCGTACTCGTAGCGCTTTGATATATAGATAATCCGTCAGCTTGATTGTCCTTAATAGTTATCGTGTTTGCATTTATATTCTCCAGATTTAAGGTCTTACAACTATTTCTCGAAAGGGTTAATTTTCCTATTTCAATCCTAGTTCCATTGCCATCTATAAGTATTGCTTCAGTCTTGCCTGATGGTAGGGCAGATGGTTGACCATTGCTTGCGAATGACGTACCCAAGTTAACGCTAGATATGTTTACTTCCTCTACAGGTGTTTCATTTAAGATTACTCTAAGCGTATTGTCAGACGGATTGTCTTTACGCCACGCCATTTCTTTTTCTAAATCCTCGTTCGGTAAATTTGATGGCGCAAGGTATATACCTGCATCTCCATTTGAGAAACTTCTTTCCTGTATAACTTCTGCCACACCTACTGCTGTACCTGTAGCACCTGCACCAACTAATAAAGTTAAAGCTAGTTGTGGCGATAGTCCGAAGGATCTTAATAAGGAATAAGGCGATTTCATTACATTAAAGAACCTTCTCCACTTAGCTGACTCACCATTTAGGTATTCAATCTTTTCAAATAACCAATCTCTAAAATCTACAAGTTCTCTATAAATAGTAATAGGGGAGTATAATAATGCTCTTGGGGTAGCTTTTATTCCACGCCAGAGTTCCCTTAAACTTCTTATGTGTATAGCGTACGCAAACACGATTGCGCCAAGGCTTGCACCCAATCCATACCAGTAGTGTTGTTGAACAAAATCAAGATACGCAAGAACCTGCGTATATCCAATCACGAAGAAACGAGTTTCCAATGGAGCGAGTTCCCACCACAGATTAACTGGGTTAATTAAAGTAATCGCTAACCCCATCCCGCCTGCTGCGGCGAATATTGTAGTAATTAATACCAACGCTGTTCTACCCAGGCCCGATACAAACGGAAGGGCGAAATCTTTAAATGTTTTCCAAATGCGTCTCATCTTGCGTTTAATTCTCCTATTATTATCATACTCGCTAAACACAAGGCTAGCAAGACACTAGAAACATACACCTTTTTCTTAGTCTTTTTTCTTAAGTCTACTTCTTTACGTTTCTTACTCATCTTATAGCTGAATCAAGAGCATCTAATGTCTTTTCTATGTAATTCAGCTTTGTAGATGTTACGTCTAGTAATCCCCTTAGTTCAATGATCCCAGTTGCACCTGAGTTTTCTTTAACTTCTTTTACTTCAGCTTGGAGAGTTTCAATGTCTTGTTGCATTGTAGCTATGTTAGTTTGCAAAGTAACGTAAGTACCTATAATTGCTACTAATGTGGTTAATACGAATAATACTGAGCCGAATGTGATGTTATATTTAGTTTTACCTACTTGTACTTCCATTATTCATTCTCTAGGACTTTCATGCCTAATGCTATTATGCCACCTATAGTAGCAGTTGCAAGCTCAGGCACACCCTGTATTGCGCCGATAGCTGCTAGTACCCCAAGGACGACTATAGCTAAGAATATCTGTGGTCTTAGTTTACCCATTATTTCTTTGAGCCGTTACCTGACAGTATTCCTAATCCATTCTTGCCTGCTAGTGACAACCACTCTTGAGGACTAACGTGTCCATCTTCAAGAATATCAGCGAACAGTTTACCTATTCTCTCTAGTTCTTCCTTTTCATCTACGTTTTTAAGTGTAGACAGAAAGAACTTAATGATGTTCTTATAAGGTTGTGGTATCAAAGGCATTAGTGATGTAAATAGTTTCATAATCATTTCTTACCCTTCTTTTTTTTCTTTTTCACCGAAGATTTTTTTTTCTTTTTTACCTTCGGTTTTTTGTACTTGTATGCTTTCCCCATTGGCATTGTTGCACTCTCCTTCGCATTTACATTGGTTTCTACTTAAACCAAGCACTTGTAATTCAAGCTCAGCTATTCTTTGATTCCGACCTTGTATCAATACTAGCAAATCTTGTTTAGTTTGTTCTTCAGTAGTCATTTCTCCTCCTATAACTCTGCTTCTATTCTTGGCAAACCAACTTCGTCTGCCATTGTATTATAACTGTTTAAGCTAGAAGTATCTAATGACCAGTCAGTATCATATGTAAAATAACCTGAAAAAAACTTTGTAGGTGCAGTTACTCCTGTAACTATTTCGTGGGTACTTGTTTTTATATCTTGACTATAA
>Ga0098054_1001007_pt1 | contig 15025 bp, 8 predicted proteins | sample 16_taG_FD_75048 | JGI IMG/M metagenome (GOLD analysis project Ga0098054, IMG submission 75048) | Marine viral communities from the Subarctic Pacific Ocean - 16_ETSP_OMZ_AT15313 metaG | ecosystem: Environmental > Aquatic > Marine > Oceanic | place: Pacific Ocean | collected 2015-01-18
AATTATTGAAGAATCAGAAAACCCTGAGATTAAAATAGCATTTCTTTGGCACATATTAACAGATATGCACCGTTTATATGGATACTACAGGACAAGTAAATGGTATCATGAATCATTGCAATATGTAGCAGATAAGTCAAACGCAGATATAAACCTATTAGATGATTTCCATAATGACTATTATGAATTTATTAAAGAAATAATATATGAAAATTCTAAAATTACACACACTAAAATATCTCAAAATAATACTGATGAATTTTATGCAGGAGGGACTACATGAACAAAGCAGCAATGGTAGATGAGAAAGAAAATACTAAAAAACTAAGACAATGTGATAGTTGTGGAATAAAAAAGAAAAAAAATGAATATAACGATGATGATCCTGAGTGCAAAAAATGCAGGCATATATCAAATTCAGAAGAATCTTATTTCAATAATCTAGCTTATGGGGATAATAATGATGGAGAGATTACATGAGTAAAACAGCAATAGTAGATGGAAAAGAAGTAAAAGTAGGTGATTGGGTAGGATTTAAGGCAGATATCGAGCAACAAGGAAAGATAATTAAAATACACGGCTCAGGTAAATCAGCCGTCCTAGAATTAGAAGACTTAGGTGGATTTGAAGGCGGTTACATAGGCGGAGAAACATGGCATGAAGAAGATGCTAAAAGATGCTGGATAAATTAATGAGTCATCCTAGTAAACAAAAAGGCAACAGATTTGAACGGCTTGTGGTTAAGCTAACGCAGGAAGCTGGTATTCCTGCAAAAAGGGCCTGGGGCAGTAATGGCGCTGCCCTAGGTCATCATGAAGAAGTTGATGTATTAATTGACAATAAGATCAAAGTCCAATGTAAATGCCGAAAGAAAATAGCCGAATGGATGATGCCCAATGAAAATGTAGACATCCAGCTTATTAAAGAAGACAGAGGCATGCCATTGGTGGTAATGCCTTATGAAGATTACTTAACACTTTTACTAAAGGTACAAAATAAAAAATGAATTTATTAAAAAACTTTAATAACGATTTCAATACTAAACTAATTGATTTGGATTCTCTTCTGGGAAAACTAACAAAAACCAAGTCATTTACACTACAAGATTTAAATTCGTTAGAATCAAACCTAATTAATCTTATTGCTGGACTCGAGAATGTTTTAACTAAGATTATGCAAATATCCCAAAATCTACAAAAAGAAAATAACTTATTTAAAAATTAAAGGTTGGCGAGTGCAGATAGTGCCTGTGCTCGCTGATTTTTTGATATAGCACTTGACCCTTTTTTTGGTTTCTTTTTTGAATTGCTTATTTTCTTTTGCATATCATGTGTTTTTATTCCCATAGTAGTCGTGCCTGGATATAATCCAAACTCTGCTCTTAATGCAGAAAATATACTTCGTGGTTTATCTGTAAAAAGAGATTTAAAATAAGGAAAAAAGCTTCTTCTTAGAATTCTCTCTATTTCAATACTCCCCATTCCCGATAGTTCTTTTACAAATTCATTATTACTTATTCTATCATATTTTCTCATACCCATTACCCAAGCTGCTGTACTACCTTCATCGGCAAGCATTTTCCAGTATCCCGCAGCAACTCCTAGATTATGTATCTCTACAATATCATTTAATGGGACAATGCCAGATGCTCCGACTAGCCCTTTGCCATAATATGCTTCATTACTTTCTTCGTCATCACCAGTTAAAAACTGCTTTAATTGCATTACTCTATCTATAGTATCATTATTTATATAACTTGTAAAATCTATATTCGATGCAACAGAAACCGCTTCAGTTAGGCCATATAGAGCAAACAATTTAGTTATCCTACTAGCTTCCTCACCGCTATAGTCACCCGCTTTAAAGGCTCGTGAATAATCTTTTAACATTTGATACTGAAGATCTGCGAAAGAGAATGCGTAATGTTGGAACTGACCTGCCACTGATCCCGCCTTACTCCCTAATATAGTTGATTTACCAAATTTAGAGTATTCAAAATGAAGTAAGTTAGTCATGCGACTAGCATATGTTCCTGCTGACTGCTGCATTTTTAACAAAGCTTCAGGATTTCCTTCAATATTGGAAAATTCTGTTGTATTCTGTAATTGAGTATACCTTTGGTGGTAAGCCACCTTAAAAGTGCTTCTACGATTTGAGTTTTCAGCCATCTGAGTAAGAATCGCTGATTTCTCTGCGAGCTTGCTTGTTCCTTTGGCTAATTTCTCCATGATAGTATTTTTATCTCTAAAAGTAAGAATACCTTTTTCCATGTCAATGCCATATCCTAAAAGATCAGTATTGGAAACAGCACCCTCAGTTACAGCTGCAATATCAATAAACATTAGTCCTTTTTCTTCTAACTGTTTATTTAGGCCTTCTTTGTATATAGCATTATCATTATACTCTTTATTAGATGCCTTCTCGGCCCCCAACGACCAGTAAATCTTATTTAAAAGCCTTTGGGTGCTATTTCTTAATGCACCCCTTGTTGACCATCCTAGTTTAGACACAAACTGTAGTGATGTTAATATTCTAGTTAAGTTTTCCCCTGTATCGGCATCCTCAATTTTTCTACTAGATGAAGCTCTTTCATACATTGATCCCAATATATGAGCGTATGTTTTTGCAGTACTGGCCTCGGGGGAATTTGGGTTTTTTAGCATTACCCCAGTTAATTTTTTTAATCCAGCAGTAAATGCATGATTTATATGGGAACTATGATTAAATGACGATACTTGTTCTATGTATTTATTAGCATAAAGCATAGGATTTCTTGAAAAATACTCCATGTCTTCATTTGACCTGGATTGTAGTCTTTTAGAAAGACTTGTATTGATCTCTTTTACCTCATTAACATACTTATTAAGAGCTGTATCAATATCCTTAGGAGACTTTGCCCTTGAAATCATTTCTGGAAGTTCTATTGATTGCCCCATAATATCTAATACATAATGAGGAATGTAACCACCCTCAGTGTTTTCAAGATTTTTTACAACTTCTTTATACTCAGATATTAGTTTATCTGCTGTTTTACTTGTATGTCCGTACTTTAATTCTATTGTTTTATTCAGATTGGCTATAGACCGTATTAAATGTACTTTTGATATGTCTTGTACCTTTCTCCACTCAACAGCAGCCTTATTAATACGATTAATATAATTTTTTTTGTTAGACTCATTTCTGTATTTATATTTTAAGCCCGAATCATTAGATGCCTCTACTCTATCTAAAAAATCTTGAAAAACAGCACCCTCATTTTTTAAAAAAGATTTCAAGCCGATTAGCTCCTTAGCTGCGCCTATCTTATCTCCGTTTTTCATTGAGATAACGTATTTTTTCTCCCTCTCATTGAGCTTATTGAATTTATCATTAACTATCTTTTTTCTAGCTCTACTATCTGCGCTGATAGCAAATGTTTTAATATCTGCATCTCCCGTCGTGGCCATTCCATCAAATTCAAGGATTGCCTGCTTTAATCCCCCCATCATATTATTATAACTAGCCATCATTTTATTAGTAGTATTAGCCCTAAACTCATTGCCTTCTACTAGTCTATTCCAAAATTCTCTAGTAACAGGGTTGCTTCTAGATACCGCGAAACCAGGGACAAATGCCCTAAGAAACTTATTAGACAAGATTCCAGGACTTTTTAGATCTTTTGATAATCCTTCTATACCTATTTGGAATTTTTTCATATCAATATCCGTAATGTTATTCCCAGCCATAAGGACTTTACCAGTAGACGCCTCAAAAAGAGCTGTAAATGCAGTTTTATCATCTGTAAGTCCGTATTTCTCAATAGACTTAGAATTTATCCACATGTTTTTTGCTCTGTCTGTCTCGGTCCAGAGACTTGACCCTTCTAAGCAAGCCATTTATTTATTTCCTTCATATTTAATTACAGAGAGGTTTCCCGTCTTTCCCAATAGGTGCCGATGCTCCGTGTTCGTTCTCAAATCCAATTTCATCATTTAATAAATCAAGAATTTTAGTCCCTCTCTTTTGTGGTCTAATTCCAGTAATTCTTCTTTGTTTAATAGATTTTCTATCCATTAAAACCTCTCCAATAAGTTGCCCTTCTCCTCCAGATGTACTGAATTGTTTAGTTGAAAGTCCATCAAACACAAGACTGCCTCTGGCGACCTTAAACAATGCTTTATATTCGTTTTCACCAACTTCATTAATAATATTCTCTTTTATGCGTATTGCAGTCCCAGCATCTATGACTTGACCGTCAATTAGCATTTGCTGCATTAACTCAGCGAATTCAGAATTGATACCAGAGCCTATTTCCATATATTCCGATATCTTTTTAAACTCCTCTCTTGATACAAACGGACTATTCATAACCTTCTTATTTAAGCTATTAATTAACGCACCCTCAAAATTGGCATCTGCAATTCTCGACATACCTGATTCAAATCCGTTGCCAGCAACAAGTGCATCATAAAAGCCTCTATGGACTTGAGCAAATTTTTGAATAAATTCCTTTTTGTGAGGCAAGGCACTATAATCATTAAGGAAGTTAAATACGGCCTTAATAACTGATTTGGATGGAGCTTTAACGGCTGGCATAAAGCCACCTGTTTTTGGAGAGAAATAAAATTGATTTGGGTTCCCACTATGATCAGGTGTCAACATAGACATTAAGAAATCAATTCCGTATGATTCCTTCCCATCTGGCAAATTACCAAGAGCTGGTAAAAGATCGGCTTGCTTAAGAGAAGCTGGGACCTCTTCATATAATTTGTTTACTACATCTTGCAGACCCTTTTCTATCTCATGTCTAACTAAATTCTCATACTTATCCCACTCTTTAACATTACTGTTGTCCATTGTATCAACCATTAACTTGCGAATCCTGCCTTTTGTCTTCCTCGCGTACTGACCAAACCAGTCCATGTCACCTGTAGCTATCCCAGAATAGTACCCTAGTGTACTGTGCGCAAATGCAATTCCATCTATTAAATCGTGTTCCTTTATAGCCTTTAAAATAACAGGGTTCCTAACAGCGACCTCCCCCTTTTTAAGTTCATGTTTATCTCCAGCATTCCTTAACATTCGTCTTTCCTGCCCAGTCTCAGCATCCTTGATTGCAATCTGCCTGTCGCCAAATACCTCAACCAAGTTATTCCCATCTGATTTATACTTCTGAATACTCTGGCCAGGAAGACCTTCTTCTGCAGATACGGTCATTTTATTTAAAAGAAGAGATAGGGCTTTTCTCTTGATTTGAATATTCTCACGATTTACTTGAATAAATGCATCGTCTCGGTTTTCATCAGACTTCATCTGCTCCTTTCTAATTAAGAACTCTGCTGTGCCAATTTGTTCTTCTATAGTATTGGCCTGCACAAGAGCATCCTCGGTCTTCTTCGTCTTATAGAAAGCTTCCCACATTTGCTCAAGAATAATAGTTTCCTCAGGTCTGCTTTCTGTATCTCCTCCACGCAAAGCTTCCGCTAAGGCCTCACCGCGCCTTTCTCCAATAAGCCTATCTAAGGCTGCATTAAAATGGTCTCCACTTGGACTGTAGGTTTCGCGTACCTGCATCCTATCCCTGGATGCAATCCCCTTTAACGATCTTAAGAATGGATCAGGGCTATCATTAATCGCTTTTGATAATGGTCCCAGTATATCATTCATGCTCTTTTTAGTATTACTGTTTTCATAAAATATTTGATTTGCGACTTCTTCATTGAATTTATATTTTATATAATTGTAATAATTATGATTGATTCTATCTGGTCTATACTCATCCCTAAAGATCTTAAGAGCAGTGACCATGTCTTTATACCTAGGAGTTTTTGCCTCCCCAGCTTCCCACACATTGCCCTCATAACTTAAAAGTCTGCCGAAATCCCCCATAAGTTTTTCAACTATTAGCATATGACCATCTTCTGTTATGCGACTACTAGATCCATCTTTGCTTTTAATATAAAAGAACGGCTTATCTGCTATTGTACTTCTATCGCTTCTGTTGTTGCCAAAAAAAGTGTTTCTCTGCCATTGGTTAAAGTTTTTTACATAAAATGGGAGTGTTTCATAAATATCTACAGCGCCCTGAGTATCAGAAACAAGTCTCTGCATTGCCATATCGTCAAGTTCTTGAAAGACTATTTCTCTTCCATCTCCAATATTTATAGACTTTATCTGCTCAAAAACATTTCTAGCATAAGTTAATTTTCTATGAGTCTTGACGACCTGCCCGAATTTTTTTCTATAATTATTAATTTCCCCAGAATAGTTCTCCATACTTCTTCTGTCGTATGGATTTAGCTCCAAACCAGCGGGCCTATCTACTGGCAAGGCTTCTTTTACCTGGCCATTAACCTTATATGATTCACGCATAGCGGAAAAAGGAGTATCCATATAAAAATACATTTTATCCGTATCAAAGTCTCTTTGGGCACGCATAGTTAAGTCATACGGATTCACCTCCATAATCCCCCCGTCCCGCTTAGATAGAGTTCCCTTCACCTTTAGTAAAATAGCATCATGTGGGCCCGTTCTAGGGGCAGGAAGACCCATTATGCCAAGCTTTAATACCTTTTTCCCAGTATCACCAGCCTGGAAATTATTTAGAAAATTAAGCACATCTCTATAAGTAGAAATTCCACCTTCCTTCATAGACATTTCAGCTCTCAATTTTTTAACTGCCCACTCTAGTGCTTCATAATCTGGGATCTTTGATCCTTTTCCTAAAAATTCAAGACCATCCGTTGGTTTCTTAGGGTCATACACCCTGCCAGATTTTAAATCATAAACTACGTCTCTTCCATTTGCTTCTAAAATTATACTTATAGTTGATACAGCCTTATGCTTTGGTCTCTTCCCCTTACCCCTAGATAGACTTGCCTGTCCGTAATCCGCTATATTATGAATCTTCCTATCTAAGTAGACTTCGGATATATTGGCTTCACCAATTTTAATTTGTTTATTATTCTCATAAACGGGGATATTTAAGTCCATTGACATGTTACCACGCAATATAGCAGATCCACCTGCATCTGTATGGCCATCGAATATCCCAGCATCATCAATATACCGTCTTTTTATCATAGACTCGTACAGGTTATTTGCTATACTAAAGGGAACACCATCCCCCTCTATCCAAATAGACTCAAAAGACGCATTGTCCGTCTCGACGGAAATTGTTCCATCCTTATTTCCCTTTGTTCTTATAAACGACCTTGCCTCGGCAGATGCAAGAGCAGTGTTCTCGATATTAAAAAACTGAACATTTATATCGGCAAATTTGTCTATCATATCTGCCCTTGCATATTGATAAATATCTCTTTGAACCTTAGGAGATGTCCAATTACTAAATTGTTTTAAGATTTTCGCATCATGAGGTTCCCCATATATCGTCCCAGAAAGACTTTGATCCGCCTGCATGCGCATAACCGATTTGTTATTATCAATATTGTCAATCTTTAATTCATTTATCATGTCATTAAGATTCATACCACTATCTACTTTAGGAATTGCATCATATGGGATAAATTGATTCTCTAGAGATTCATTTGGGTTTATTCTCTTGGCTTTTTTAGCACCACTAGTAAAGGCTATCATATGAATATCTGGATTTTTTTCAAAAAATGGATCCAATCTAGAATCGTAAAAATAATGAGTTTTATTATAGAGTACATGTATGACGCCATTGTTGTCCTTGTAGGAAGACAAACCCACTGGTTTCTGCCCAGATGATTTTCCTATAAGACTAGAATCTCCATTTTGAAGAAGAATATAATCTAGGTATCTTCGATTAACAGGAGTCCCGCCATTAACATATTCAGCATTAATAGAGTTGCTGTCCTTCAACAACTTGATCATTTCTTCATAAGCGCCCTTACTGATTTCTTTATTTTTATACATCTCTTTTAATTTGAATTCAGAGACTGATCTATTATCAGTTATTAACCCATTTGAATTCATACCTTTTTCACTAACCATCCCGTCATTAATAACGAATGCATTAGTATACTCCTGGTCCGTAAATTCATTAATTAATTCCCTATGGTAAGCATTATCGCTCTCTCCATACAATATCTTAGCAAACTCTTTCCTTTCGTTGCTATTCCTTGAGTAGCCCTGGTTTTGAGCAAGTCTCTTATATTTAAAATGCTTTCTTTGGCCTTTTGAACTTGTGTAGGCATCTTGCAGCCAATCATGGTCTATTCTTTCGCCATATATTGCATTAAATATCGTAAAAAATGCATCATGCACTGATTCTTGGTCAGATCCCCTACGGCTATTAACAAATTCTTTCATGCTCCCATCTGTATTCTTAAGGGTGTTATAATAAGACTCTAGATTATTAAATAGTTCTTTTGCTCCTGGTAAGCTCTTTATTGACTTCCTGGTATATTCTTCATCCCTAACTCGCTCAAACCATTTTTTAAAACTTTTTCCCAATGATTCAAAGCCTCTGTCTGGCAACAATATTGTGATATTTTCATCTATTATAATTGGATAGTGTGCACCACTAATAGTCTGTTCATCTATCGGGATGCCATGAAACATATCCCCAACTCCTGGTTTTGCGACACCACTGCTCAATGTTTTTATATATTTATTGCCACCTTTTGATAAACTGGCCATAAAGTCTTCATTATAGGTCTGCTGGGAAATATTTTTTAATGCCCTGGGGTTAGAGTATAAACTTTTTATGCTCCCTTTTTCCATATACTGAGAATCTAATAACATTAAGGGGGTATTACCAAAAACCTCAGTAAAAACATCAGTTAAGAATCCTTTTGATATCTCGGAATTCTCAAAAATAGCCTTCCCGCTACTTGTGTTCATCGTAACTCTTTTAATGTTAAATCGCCTTTCGAAAAGATTAGACAAGACCATTATGTCGTCTCTTAACTCACGATTGGGCGTATCAACTCCTGTGAGTTTGATTACTCTATCAACAAAATCTTTCCTAGATCCCCCTTTTAACGTCCTTGCGTACAGGGCATATAGAGCATCCGAGTTGGAGTCATATGTTATACCATGCTCAGGGTCAGTAAATTGAAATATATCAGCCCTTTCAATGCCATGTTTTTCAAAAAACATATCTGGAGTCGTATGAGTTTTTTCCCCTGGAACAATACCTTCTATTTCACGTTGCTCCCTGACGCGCTCAAGATTCTGTCTCCTCTCGTCCCAAGATGTCAATACGTCAGATCTATTGGCTACATTTGTGGCGATTTGTTCACGTAAAACACTCAACTCATCCGTTAATCTTATGAATTCTTCTTTTGTTTCAGCTCTCTCTAGCTCTTTTAAATAGTCGTAGTATTTTTTATTAGAACCAGCATGAGGCGTTGAGCCCATAAAATCAAGATAGGCAGAAATCCTTGTGATTTCCTTTCCTCCTGCGTACGCACTGCGAAACATATTGTATGCATCATTAAACACTCCTATCTTTTCATTCTCAAACTCCATCATAGCTCTCACTTCGGACGCATCACTAGATGACATATCAAGGCTAGTGAGAGTCTCCTCGAGAACTGTTTTCCTAGCCTGTGCTCTTTCTATGAACTGCAAGTGCTCAGTCCCGTTCTTCTCGGTATCTGTTACGAGTTTTTCTTTATTTAAGATGCGATCTGCTGTTCTTATTGATGTAAGCTGCTCGCTTGTTAAATGTGTAATATTGAAATCTTTTTTTCTTGCAACAGCCTTATGACTTATCCTACTAAGAACACTCTTGTACGCATCAACATATTCTTGACTTTCGATCTTAGACAGAGATGGCATCATTCTATTTACCTGATCGGCACTTATTGATTCAGGAGCCACTAGTCTAACCCCTCTTCCTGCACTATCCTCAGCAACGCTTATAATGCCATTCTTCATTAATTTTTTTATAACTAACCCAACATGAGGATCAAGATCCATGCCGTAAGTAGCCTGATCAATTCCATGTGATATTGCTTTTTCAACCCATGTGGCCATTCTTGTATCTAACATGTGATGTTCGGGATCAGGCATACCTGCTTTTACAAGCTTTTCTTTTAGTTCAGTGACTTTGCCTGCAGAAATAACCACTTTCCTTCCATCAACAGGAGCCCTCTTAGTTGCGCCAATACTCCACAGGTCAAGTGTAAACTGTTGTAATGCCTGTTGTTGCGCAGTAGAGCCTCCCCAATCATCTGGGAATTCCATTTCAATCTTTAAGGGACTGTCTGTCATTGTCACGTCGTTCCGACTAGAACTATTTGACAACACCTGCTGAACAAGGGATTTAATTTCACCCGCGTCTACCTTTTCAAGGCCTGGTATCTCCTTGCCCCCTATTACATCAACCACGTTTGCAACATTCTTCTGATAATTAACCTCTCTGGCCAAGTTCCAAAGCATAGGGTCGTTCAAGTCTGCGGGGATGCCCATAGACTTTCCATATAACTCTTGTCCCAATGTTTGTTCATACATCTTACTCAGTTCGTCTATTTTATTAATAGACTCATGAGTTAATTCATACTGTAGTCCTTTTTGCTTAGAGTGTTCTATATCCCGCAGTGTGATGATGCCCTCATCCTTAAGATTTTCAGTAAGATCTTGAAATTTTCTTATGGCTATCCTCTGATCATCTGTGATATCTAAATGTTTATAATTTAAATTAAAATCGTATAACACTCCCTCATCAACACTATTTTGCTTATTGGATAGAATATCATGCATCTGTTCAAAAAGCTCATAAGTATTTCTTTGAAACTTAGTTATACTTTTCTGACTCCCGCTAAGTACAGCCTGCCTTATATTAGTGCTAGAGTCAAGTCTTCGAGTGTGAGCTGCTGTAGTAAGCTCCTCTGAAACTAGATTCTTAACGCTATCAAGAGCTTTAGCATGCTCTGCTTTAGTGGAATTCGGATTTAGTGCTAAATTTCTAGATGTCATTACAGCAGTTACTGGGTTTATTAAATCTAACAATTCCCTATTGGTAAGGGCTGTAACCCCCTTAGGAGTTATAGGTCCGTTACTTTTGTCATAAATAACATTATTATCCATTAGTGTTGTTATGATATTCTCAACATCCTGAATCTGATTTCTATTAACCCAATCGGTATATAGATTTCCATCAAACTGCTTTACAAGATCCCCAATATTATGCGAATAGACATTCATCCTGTCTAAGCCTTGTTTAATAGCAGTTAATTCACTAGCGTAGTGATACGGTCTCTCACCAAAGTGAAATCCTGTCCTAGGGACTGTGCCTTCAAATACAGGTTTATGTTTTTTTGTTATTAAGGCACCAAGGGCGAAATGAAATCCTGTTTCAAGTGGAGATAAGTAATCAAAGGCTCCATCTTCCATAGCATGATAGTTCATTATAGCACTACCCATTGCCATTCTAGGGAGTGACCCTATTAAATCTCGACCACCTTCATTAATTAACTTGCTCCACTTGGGGCCATTGAAATCTTTCGCCATATTAATATTGTGTTGCTTCATAGATGTCTTTAAGGCAGATAGTTGTTCTTTTTTAATGCCGACACCTTTCCTTAGAGATTTCCTTAATACATTTTGACCATTTATATTTAATAAATACGATCTATCGTTTTTCATCTCATTGCGAGCAAATGCTTTTGCCTCGTCTAGGGACATCTTATCAATTTTCTTATTAATAGATTTTACATGCTTTCCAACGCTAGCCTTAAAAGGATTTAGTATACTATTGTTTACACCCCCTGGTATAAATTTTACTGCCCCGAAAGCTGCACCTGTAATAAGGTGGCTCATAACCTTGTCAAAATATGTATCATCTGAGAGATCGAGGTCGCCTTTGCCGTATTGGACTGCATCCATAGATGCACCGACTAATCCGAATTGGACAGCCTCCTGAGCCATTCCACCTAAAACCCGCAGAGCGGGAGTGGCTATTGTACCAGAATAAGCGCCCTGTATGATGCTTTCTAAGCTATTAAACGGCTTAGATCCTAGTAACTCAATCATATCATCTGACATTTTTAAAATCTGTTTTTCAGTAAGATTTTTTACTCCAGCTTTTGAAAGCTCAGCTGCCAATCTCTCAGGCATAATACTTTTCATCACATTTCTAGCATTATTTAGATGTTCAACGCTATGTTCTAGCTGATATGCCTTTCCACCGCCCATAATTTTCTGATACCATTTAAGGCCATCCGTACTAAACCCAATAACATCATCGGACACTGCTTTAGCAATATTTTGAGCTTCAGACTTTGATAAGGAGCCTCCTACTTTTTGCGTATATTTTAATGTTTCAGAGTATAATTTACTACCAGCCCCTGCCTGAAGAGCTCTTGTAGTCGGAGATGCTATATCCGCTAGTTTCTTACCTCCAGCAATTGCCTTTGCCTGACTAGTTCCGCGTACGGTGCGAGTGACAGCACTCATTCCCTTCCCCCATACTCCCATAGGAGCCAGAAATCCAGCAAGTCCTCCTAAGGTGCCCCCAACTCTACCAAGTGCTGAGTCATTCAACTCCTCCATGGCAGACTCATAAGAGCCCTCATCAATCGCCTTCCATGCCCAGCCAGGTACCCCGATTAAAGCCGTGTCTACCCCAGACCAAACAGCATTTGCCGCACCCTCAAGAATGTTTTTAACAACTCCATCATCGTTATAAGCATCATATATAGTTTCGTCTTGCCCGATGAACCCATATCCTTCATCCTCAGATTGGGATTTAAGATTATTATAGTATTCGTCAACCTGGGCGCTTGTTAAATATTGTCCCTTAGCAAGAAACGCGCTTTTAATTCGCTGTTTTTCGTATAAAGCGTCCATAATTATTTATTAAGGATTTCTAACGCTCTTTTGAACTCATCATCGGAGATTTGTTTTGATCCCAACAATAAATCAGAATTAAGAACAGTGCTTAGGTACGTACTATGGACTTTTTCATGTGCCTTTATCTGAGTTCCAACAGTTCCCAGTTCTTTAAGTAAAATTTTATTATTATACACACCCGTCTCTATCCAGGCTTCAGCATCAAGTAGGTCATTAGCTCCGTCTATCTCATCAGCGTGGGCCTTGATATACGCTATCCTACCATCAACTTTTGACCATTTCTTTTTCACCCTAGATAAGCCTTTCTGTTCATCAATCCAGGTATTGATATCTTGCTGATTAACATTAATAAACGCCTGGAGCTTATCTCCTTTCTTCATTATGTCCGATATCACATCTGAGCTGAATCTATAATCAGCAATCAATTCTTCTGAGCTGCCCATAGATTGAGTTGTAATTAGATCTTTTATGTCATCAGCTATCCGATCGTATGTGGGATTGTTTCTAATGTAAATATCAAATTTAGAATCAAAGTTATTATCAACCCCTGTCGCCAATAACTCATATTCAGACATTAACGTAACAAGTGGCATAATATCGGTACCATCCTTAAAGGCAACTTTTGACAAAACTTTCATACCTATGATCTTTTGAGACATGTTAAGACTTGCTTTTAACCGATCCGACGACTCAATGGTTTTTTCCTGCTTTGCTTTATCAAGTGCCCAATCTTCATCATCATATCTATCCTGCTCATTATTGTGCTCCATTCTTCTCATGGAAGTTTCTAGTTTTGCTTGCTCGTAAGCTTCATCTAGCATCTTATTTTGAGTGTCAATTCGCTCTACCTCGTTTGCACTAATGGCTAACGCGTAATTACGGGCTGTCTTTTCATCTTCCTTCTCAAATGGTAAATAATTGTTTATTATGCCCTGGTGTACATTTTGAAGGCGTTGAGCTTCGTTTGAAAGAACCTTAGAGTTATTTTCTAATTTCTGTTTAGTCTCCAGGTTATCATAAATTGCCTGAGCTACGTTTATATCTATTACCCCTCTATCATATTTCTGCTGTAGTTCCTGCGGTAGACTATCTATTTGGATCTGAGTTAGGTCTCCTTCTAAAACTGCCTTTCTAAGGTCTTTTGATTCCCTAGCACCGTACTCTTTCGACAATAGCCCTTGTATAAAAGGGTCATTGTAATTATAGTCAGGCCCCCCAGGCGTCTGGAGCTCGCTAATACTTAATATTCCATCTTTATTTATATCCACGTGATCAAATAATTGGGTACCCTTATTGAATTCAGCAAGACTCTTTTGAATCTTATCGCCCCTACGATTAGAATTAATGATCTCACTATTTATGTCATCTAGGTTTTTAATTGCGATGTTCTTTGCATTCCGTGTTGTATCAGCCCCATCTAAGGTATCTAGACTATCTATAGTTAATCCAGCTTGTATGGCTTGATCTTCCAATGCTATTACCCGAGCTCTCTCCTGCTCTAATCCCCTAAGCCCAGATTCAATATACATATTCTCTCTATTGAATTCCATTGCGTCACGAGCTCGTATATTTTTATTCTTCTCTTGTTGATCTGACCTGATTAGGGAAATAAGTCCACTTAAAGCTTGTAGTGCTTCGCTCATATCATCTTCCTCTCATAATTTCTGATGTCACCTTGTATAGTTCTCTGTAGGTCTTTAACACCGCTAATCTTTCCTGCGGTTCCAGCATATGCATTATATACACTAGTTCCCATCATATCTTCAAAATTATCATGTATATTAGTTAAGGCTTTATTTACACCAGATGATTCAACCATTGATTTACCAGCTTTAGTATTAAATAATTTCTGCGTACTAGCCGCAAACATATTTTCACCTTTATTGGCCCCAGCTTGAATCTGATAGCCAATTTCTGGTCTATAATGTGATGTTTTAGTTAATTTAGTTAGGCTGTCGTACTCTGTTTGTAGATCGCCAATAATGGGGGCATATGTGCTCTGGAGTTTCTTCCATGCCCTATAGGCATCGCCCTTTTCTGCATTCTCAAACTTGGACCAATCATCATACTCACTCGCATGATTGCTATACCAATCTTCAAATTCTGGTTCATACTCCCTATTTACGCTAACATAACCCATTACAAGTACCTCCCTGTCAGGATGCCAAAAGCAGTCTGTTCAGAATCAGAGTATTCCTGATCACCTACATCTCTATATAAATCGAGAGGAGATCTTTCAATTACATCACTCCACTCACCT
>Ga0098054_1001011_pt1 | contig 14999 bp, 18 predicted proteins | sample 16_taG_FD_75048 | JGI IMG/M metagenome (GOLD analysis project Ga0098054, IMG submission 75048) | Marine viral communities from the Subarctic Pacific Ocean - 16_ETSP_OMZ_AT15313 metaG | ecosystem: Environmental > Aquatic > Marine > Oceanic | place: Pacific Ocean | collected 2015-01-18
CAAAACCTAAGGTCGAAAGTTCCCAACTTTTTCCATTATTGCCGAAAGTTTATCTGTTTGAGTTTGATCTTGAAGATTAAAAGAAACCGTTGCCCTTCTGTATCGGTTTCTATTTCGGTAAAATGTTTGTCTCCCTGCAACGGGATTGCCTTCACTTGGATCAAACATTGTGATGCTAAAACTTTGTCCGATATTCCTTGACGTCTCGTAGTATTCCCCTGCGGCAATTCTGCCGATGTCAAGATAAGATGCGGCGTTTCCAGAATCAGCAAGAGTCAATCTCCAATATTGAAACGTCTGATCCAAAAAGAAAACAATTCTCTGGATAACATTACTGTCAGCATCTGTTGGAATTGTCAACGCTTGAGAGTATGTCGGAGATCCCCAAGAATCTGATGCGTTGCCTTGCAACGTAACCGTTGCAGAACTGGTCAAGTTAAAAGAAAAAATCGAGAAACAAGTTATCTTTTTTGCAGAGCCTAAATTGAAAACAATCCATTCGGATGACTTGCCTGTTGTTCTCCAAAGTTTCGCAATATGATCATGCAAAACATTCTCTGCAACCAGATCGGTATTTGCCTCAGAACTATGCGTCACTGTTGCCGCATCAAAAGCGTCCATATTGTACAAGAATCTTGAGTTTGCCATTTAATTCCTTAAACGTCTGGATCGGTAACAACGCCCGTATCATATAGAACTGATCGACCTCTTGCCGATTCTCGTTGTAAAACATTTATCATAAAATCTTTTGCATCATTCTCAATAAATTGTTGAACGCCTTTTGAATCTATTGTTTGAACCGTAAAATTGAAGTTCATGTTCCCTCCACCGCCTCCCGAAAAACCGCCACGCATTCTTGAAGATGGTGTAATGTTTACATGCTCTGCACCTGCCTCACCTGCCAAGAACAATGTTGGCTTTGAAACCATTCCATCATAACCATTTGCGGCGGCTTTGTATCCACCCGATGCCGCAAGGTCATCAACTTTTTCTCGGAACTTCTCCTGATTTTCTGTTGCCTCGTTTTCTCGGATTGCCTCCAGAACTGCAAGATTGGTCAACGCCTGATTAACAATACGAACCTCTTTTGCTCCTAATGGCCGACCTGATACCAACTTAGGCAAGATATTCCTGACAAGAATCCCTGCGGCCTCTGGTTTCATCCCTGCGTCCATAAGTTTCTTCTGAAACTGAATCCCTGCCTGATGATCATCAAGACCTTTTGATTTATAAATATCTGACGCAGTATTGAATTCTTCGCCTGAGATATTCCGAACGTCTCCACCTGCGGATTCAAATAAATCTTGTATTAATCCAACATCAGACGCCGCTCTTTTCTTTGCTCGTTTGGCCTTGTTGGTTCCTCCAAAAATCGCTTTGGCAAGACCCCCTGCAACTAAACCGCCAATCGGCCCTGCAAGCATTGTTCCAATCTGACCTGCGGCTTGACCGATTACCTGCTTGAATGAACCCCCTGACGTTAACGCCTTGAACGAACCTCCTACGATAGAACCCAACCCCTTCCTTTTATCTCCAAGAACCCCGTCCATTGATGACAATAATTCTTTCCCGACATTAAATTTTGTCACAAAGAAATTTGGCTTCGGCAAATACTCCTCAAAAGTAACTGTTGTTTTAGTTCCCAACTCCTCCCCTATGTCCTCGCCCTTTTTACCTGCGTCTTTTTCCATTTTGGTTGTAGTGTCGGTAAACTTTTCAATAATTTTTTCAAGATCCTTATCAACCAAATGACTTGCAGAATCAACCGTTTTTTCCATCGCACCCACAACCCTGTCGGCATCTTCTCCAAAAGTAACAACCATATCACTGGCAATATTTTTGATGTTATCAATACCCTTGCCAACATTTTCCGTTCCTTCAGCCCATCTTTCCTTGAATGTTTTTGGAGCGTCAACAGTGATAGGTGTAAAATCAATTTTATCTATAGTGAGGCCAAAGATTTCCCCGAGATTATTAAATTCCTCAATAATCGCATTCGCACCTTTTACGAACATTAATTTTATATTATTAATCCCAGAAACTAATGGCATTTTTATAAAATCCCACAAAGCCAAAAATGATTGCTTGAAAGGCTCCCAAATAATTCTCCCAACCTCCCTCCAAATTTTTGACATACCAGTAGCATAATTTACAAACAACTTTGCTCCCGCCTCAAAAACACCAACTAAATTACCAAGAAAATCTTCCGCAAAATCGGGAGATGAAAACAATTCATTGAAAATGTTCTTACCTGTATTCGCAAACGCAACAAACAACTCTTTGGTTGCTTTAAACATCTCACCAAAACCACCAAACGATTGAACAAAATTATTTGTATTTTGAACCGCAGGGATTAAAAAGTCATTGATGATTGCATTGGCCGCAGGGAGCATTTGCTCACCAACTGAAATTGAAAACTCTGAGATCCCCGAGTTGAGTTGTTTCATTGCTCCCTCAAAAGAACCCAACCGAGTTTTTGCCATATCTTCAGCAACGCCGCCTGACTCTTTTATTTTTGCGTCAAGTTTATCGAACGCCTCAACTCCGCTTGCTCTCAATGCGTTCATCGCCCTCGCACCTTGAACGCCGAAGATCTGGAAACTTTGCTTGGTAGTCATTGACGCATCATCTAATTCGGTCATAATTTGACGCATTGGTTTGATGTTGCCTGTTGCATCGACAAACGTCACGCCAAGTTTTTCTGCGGCTTTAGCGGCTCTGGTGCTTGGATTGATCATTGATCGCATTGCGGCGTTGAGAGATGTACCACCAATTGATCCCTGCAACCCTGCGTTTGCCAATAGACCAAGAGACGTTGTTACATCGTCAAACTCTACTCCGCTTGAGGCGGCTGTCGGGCCAACCATCTTGAACGCCTCCCCAAGTTGAGCAACGTCTGTGTTGGCGTTTCTGCTCGTCTGAGCGAGTTTGTCAACAACTCCTCCTAAATCCCCTGCCGTCATTCCCATACCAGATAAGATATTACTTGAAATATCAGCGGCCGCTCCAAGATCCATCCCTGCCGCAGATGCAAGACTCAGAGTGTCAGGTAAGGCCGTCATTATCTCGTTAGTGTCGAAACCTGCCATTCCGAGAAACTGTATACCCTCGGCGGCTTCGTTAGCTGAGAACGCCGTTTTAGCTCCCATGTCTCTGGCAAGTTTTGACATGTTGTCAAAATCTTTTCCCGTTGCTCCAGTAATTGCGGCAACGTCTGCCATTGATTGCTCAAATTCTTTTGCAGAATTAAAAGCTGACATGATGCCTTTACCGAAAGCGGCAACACTAATAACACCTGCTCCCCAAGCCAATATTGATTTATTTATCCCAGATAGTAAACTTCCTTTTTTGTTGGGATCATCAGAAAAAGTTTTGCTGACCGACTTATCAATTTTTGCCATGCCACTGGAAAATTGATCATTCAGTTTTGCAATGACTTCAAGTTTCTGTTTTTGAACCGCCATTTTTTTCCGCTTGTTCTCTTAAAATTGTATGAGCTTCATCTGCAATAACGTCAAAACCTTCTGCAACAATACTTGGCATTTCTTTAATCTTATCAAAACTAATATGACGCCTGTAAAAAGATCCCTCCACCGAATGAGAGAGAGAATGTATTTCGTATATAGCTCGGCTCAGATCGGAAATTTTTAAAGCAGGGCAACCAACAAAAGCCATTTCTCCCAGTAAACCGCTCCGCTTTTCCCCTGCCTGATGATAACAAAAATCTGGCTTGCGTCTTTGTGAACAATTTATGCAACCTTTGTCTGTTCCGAGATGGTACCATCTGACCGAGCTACGAAGTTTTTTAATTCTTCGCCTGTAAGATGAGCAGTTTCCCCCAAGACGTTGACGATCTCCATGATCAAAGATTTTTCTTGATCGGCGTCTGTTGGATTTGGAATATTAAAAAATATCTCTGCTGAATCTTTTTTTTCTTGCCCATCAAAAACAAAGTTTCTGAAGTTCCTCGTATGAGAAACAAAACGCTTGACCAACCTCAGAACCTCGTCTGACATACTTTTAATATTATCCGCATATTCTGGATCTTCTAAAAACCTTGTCAGGTTCTGATCTCTCCATTGATTTATTTTTTCTTCATCATCTTCGTAAAGAGTATCAATCGGTTTCAGCCTTTTGATCTCCAACGAAAGTTGCTCATCCTCTGGCAAATCAAGATTGCCTTTCCATTTTGGTCGATACTCAAACCAAGTAACTCCCAACTCCATTCTGATCTCCTTGCGTCATAGGATGCAGAGCCTTTTCCGAAATCTTCGGACGGTTGACGCAGAACCGAACCCTGCACCCAAGAGATGCGTCAACCTATGCGAATAATAACGATACTTCGTTTTCTCCAGTACCAGATCCGAGAGCAACAAAGTTTGCTGTATATCTTAGCATGTCGCTTTCTGGCGAATCTCTTTGAGATGGATCAATTTCTGAAACTGGACAATCAATTAACATTTTCTTCCCTGCTGTTGTCCCTATGGTAATGTGCATATCCTTTTGAACGCCTCGCCTAAACTCAGTAAACAGATTTGCCTCGTCTTTCCGAACTAGGAAATCAAGCGAACCTGTAACCTCACGGTAAGACGGGACAACAACGTCACTTGCTGAACTGGAACCGTATTCCGTATTCAACAAATCCTGACCAGTTGAAATAGATAACGAGCCGCCAAGATGAGTTATCGTTGTTGAACCTGCATCCAATGACAAAGTTCCATCTGTCCCAAACAATGGATCACCTGCCAATGTTGGAGTTGGGAAATATGGTTTCACAACATCGTCATCGGCTACCGTTGTAGATGCAACGGTTAGGGTATTGGTTGAATAGTTCACCGCCGTAACTTGGATATCATCATCAGAGTCAATTGAGATAACTGAGTAGGGAGTAAAAAAATCAGCGTCATCAACCACAACTGCTGTTGCCGCTCCGCTAGTACCGTTAACCGCCGAGTTACCCGTTTGGATATAATCTTTACCCACTCCATCACAAGTCCAAGTGACAAAACCATCACCTGACCAGTTGAACGCAATGTTCTGAACAATCGCACCCGAAACACCTTCTCCAAGATCGGTTGTTTCCCGATAGATTGCCAACGACAACGCAGTAGGATCTTTCAGCAAACTGTAGGTGACAGACGTTCCACCAGAAACCGTTTCGGTTCCTAATCCTTGCTTTAGAAATAAACCCATATCTGGAGCAACTCCCGTTGAACCTGATGGTCGCAAAATTCCCTGTGCTGACCAAGGTTGTACTGGCGTCCTCGTTGCAGTTCTTTGGATACGACTTCTTGTGTCTCTGACGTCATTAGGAAACTCACGACCAACTGGTGCCCCCATCGTAATGGATGAGGCTCTGAAAGCATCGGTTGCCGCAGGTTTGATAGGCACTCCGTAAGTTGACTCAGCTTTGACAAACCCGACAAGATCCGAGCCATATGAAAAACTATCGACTCCCATTTTTAATTCTCCTTTTTAGGAAGTATAAACTTCGGTTGAAATCTCGGCTCGTTGTTCAAATCTGCGTCCGTCTGTGCCGATCTCAGAGGCGTCAATACTTTCGACATAGCATTGATCAACCGCATCTGATAATGTTGTTTTATTTATTAACTCTTGAACTGCTCTGCATGTTCTCCACAACCTGATTGTAATCATCTCCGTCCCTGCATACGTTGACGAGGATTGACTACCTGTAACTATTACCTCAATGCTAATGCTCTGCACCTCTCGTTGTTCTGGCGAATTGACAACCTCTGTTGAAGTTGGAACAACAACAATGTTGACACTGTTTGGATAATTTTCTTGAGGTGCCCTCCAAAAACTGTCAACGTCATCCAAAACAATTCCGTCATCATACGATGAATCTAAAGCGTTTAATTTTGCCGCCATGCCAGAATTCAAAACTGATATGATCGAATTACAAGACGCTTGCGGATCTCTTAGCCCTGCCACTTATCGCTCCCGTTCATTGCAACAATTAAATCTCTGGTCATTTCAGCAGTAAAAATTTCCGCTGTTTCTTGAGTCATCTTGATAAAGGTTCTTTTTGGAAGTTTTTTGTTTCCGTAATTATGAGCGTTAGCATATGGAACCCTTGAACCCAAAGTCAACATCTTACCGCCGCCACGATTGAAGATCAAATTTCGACTTGTTGGTTTTGTCACCGATGCCTTTAGATCACCTTTTAAAACAAGCATCGGACGTTTGGGGTAGTTGCGACTTTTCCACGCAGAATATATTGGAGTTAATGGCGGCCAACTTTCTCCGATTGACCTTCCTTTTGATTCAAATGCCTTTTTGTTCAACTCGGTAAACTTTTGGCGAATACGCAACGCAGACTTTCCGTTGAATGGACGCTTTGCCCATTTAATCATCTCATCGTTTGTTGCCTCAAGTTTATCAAGGCCGTTAACCTTGAACTCAATCGCCATTTATTTTGCCTTAACTTTTGCTTTAGGTTTTGGCTTATCGCCGTCAACTAATTTCTTCAACGCTTCATCTTCGTTTTTTTGCTTTGCGTTCATTTCATCTGCATAAGATGCTCCGCTTGGGACATTGACTGTTGTCGCATCAATGGCCGCCTCTATTTTTTTGATTGTTTCTGCATCTGGTCGAACGCCCTCTGGGAGCAACCGAGACGCAACACCTGCAACTTCTGCTCTTGCCATTTTTAGCTCCTCACCAATGTCATTGTTCCACCGCCCGAAGTTCTTTCAACCTCGGCACTCGGAATATCATATCTTCCATCTTGAATGTTTTTTATAACTCTATCACGTTCAACAACCAACGGATCAATCAAATCCTCAACGCCTTGAGCAGTTGAACTATACGCAGAATTTTGAACTCGGATTGCCGTCATTAATGCGTTTAAATTTTTCAAAATCTTTGCGGCATCTGTTGCCGCTGTATATGTGACCGCAGTGTCTGCGGCTTTTTTTACCTCAACAAACGGCGTGACTTCAACGGTAATTTGTCCGTCACTGTTTACAATGTCATCTGCTGTAATCATGTAGCGTTGAGCGTCACCTGTTATTGTGAGGAAATCTCCCCTGCGAACCGAACCCGTCAAAGATCCAGAGTTTGCTTTTAACGTCAGAACCGTATCCATTAAGTTCGCTGTGTCTTGCAAGAGGATTGTCCCTCCTGACGCCAACTGACCGCCTTGTTGAGCCACTGGAGCCGCATAACCTGTTGCCCTAAGCAATGCGTTGATCTCTCCAAAATCTTGAGAGATAAAACCCTCAACTTGAGAACTGCTCGGATTACTATTTGAGTCAATCGTATACTGTTGAACCAACGCTTGAACGTCTGCAAGTTCACAATATCCATCTGTTGACAAAGTTATTGCCACAAGTTACCCCTTCGTCTTGCGTTTTTTTGGAGCGGCTTTTTCTTTTTCTTTACCGTCAAACAACTTCATAGTTTTCTCATCAAAATCAGATTCATTGATAATTGCAAAACCATCATCAGTTTTGACTTTTACAGTTTTAATAACTGGCATAATCCCCCATTTTAACCTTCTAAAATTTATCTCAGATTCAACAAAATCATAAAGCGTCAGGAACCGCTTTAGTCCCTGACGCTTTTTAAAACTACCCAAGAATACGGCAAGCCAATTCTGGACGGAGCAGAGTTGCACCATACAGAACATCATATTCGAATTTCCATTGCTTTTCTTGACGAGAAACTTCAAGCCTCATACTCAAACCCGTTTTGTCATCAGTTACCTGACGCATCGTATCGGAATTGAGTTGAGCATCCATAATCGGAGCCATTGCGAAACCGAAAGCATTTCTCTGGAAACCAATATTGACAACATGATCAGCCGCAAATGTCAATGCCGCATTATCCGTCAACGCCGCCGTTAAAGCAGGTGCAAAAGTAATCGTTGAGGAACCGTAAGACGAAACAACGAATTGCTGTGATGACCCTGCAACCGTGAAAATGTCACCCTCAACAGGGGTTCCACTACCGCCGTCAACGGGCACCGTTGTATCACCAATCGCTGACGATCCTGAGTTCACAAGATAAGATGTTGGTGGAGCGGTATCGTGTGTCTTGACGTTTTGATCAAGATTCCAACCTGCACCCAAAGCGTAACCAATATCACCAGTACGAATACCTTCACTGTCACCTCTCCAAGAGGTATCCTGTAACGCTCTTTGATTGATTGCGTTACCTTCAGCATCGGCATCCATTACAACGAAACGATCTTCCATAGGTGCAAGGAATGTGTTCAGCTTATTTCTTGCTCCAGTTGTCCAATCATTCAAGTTGCTTGCAAATGGAGTTGTCCCTGCAGTACCTGCTTGAGAATAAATCCCCTTATACAATCCGAGAATATACCCGTCAACATTGTTAGCCAAAGAACGAACAGCCTCATCGCCTTGCATTGTGTTGAAATTATCAACGTCAATTTGCGTGATCTGTTGGTCTGTTAAAAAGAACCCTGCTTTGTACCATTGATTCAAGCTGATCGTCTTACTCGTCAACGTAGAATCAGAACCTGCGGCTAGAGTATTAGACGGAGAAACTGCACCTGCTGTAATGTCGGCAGAAACTGGAACAGTGATCGTGTCTCCACGATTTGCGGCGTTGCCTGTATAGGTCGAGTTGACCAAACGAGGCATAACTGCATTCTCACGCAAGACTTCCAAACCTCTCGCAATGAGTTTGTCAATTAGTGGGGTTAACGTGTTAGCCATAGCGGCTTTCTCCTTTCAAGAGAATAAAATTATGGGCTTTGCCCGTTATAAAAAAATGCTCTCGGAGCAATCGCCCAAGCCGCTCGGCAACTCTGGGATATTATGAAACTTCTGCGTCAATGCTCCTTTAAAAATTAACCATCAACAATTTCAACTTCGCCTTTTGAAACTTCTGAAATATATTTGCCGATCTCGGAGCGGCGTATTTTTTTCTTTGCTGTATTTGCGTCCGTCTGACCGCCGCTTGCACCAGAGCCAGTTGACTCGGCAAACAAAAAACTGTCAGACGATTTCAATTCTTCAACAACGTCAAGAATTCCTTGCGGAGTTTTTCCGTCTGACGTCATTATAGAATTCCCATCCTTGTCAACTCGTATGGCGTTCGCACCATCTCGTTTGACGTGCGGCCTAACTGCTCGGATAATATGATCAACGGCTCGGTCGTTTTTCGCATTGGCCTTAATGGCCGCATCCCTAATTTGGTTCTCAACAATATGAATGTCAAGAGCGTTTTCTGCGTTTTGATGATTTTGTGCCAATTCGTTTATTTTTTCTTCATAACTTTGACGCATCGCCTCGGTTCTCTGGTCGAGTAGCTCGTCAACTTTACCCTCCGAAAGCAATTCTTTTTCTTGTTGCTCTTTGTTTTTTTCTTGGAATTGCTTCAACTGGCCTTCAATATCAGTTTGTTTTTTCTTCAACTCCTCATTCTCATTGTAGAGATTTCGGTTGTTGTTTCTGAATTCATTAATCTTATCATTTGAATCGGTAGACAAAACAAAATTGTCTCCGTCCTGATTATAGAATTCTTTCAATGCGTCAGGCAACTGTTCAAATCCTTCTGCGTCAACAATTGTTTTAAGAGCCATTGAGGTTTTTTAACTCCTTAATCGTTAGGGTTCGACCTTGTTGGTTTACTAGATCAGACAACGTGATTTTATTCTCTTTAAAAAGTTCATATCTTCCTCTGCCAAGAATCCGTTCTTGCTCCTTCGCTCCCATAGCATTCATGGATTTAGCAAACGATGGAACTGGTGCAGGTTTTCCATCAATCGAAAAGTTCTGACCACGTTTTGCGATCTCTCTATTTAATTCTTTATCCAAGACGCCTTGCAAATCCTCAAGCGATTTAAATATTGGCGATAGAGTTGTTCGACAATTAAAATGCCAAGGCGGCTCTCCCATAAATTCAACGGGAGTTCCCCGAAAAGGTTTCCCTGTTTGCAAATGCCACGCCCATCCGTTCCGAGTTCTGCAAAGCAATGTTGTTCTGTTGTCGAGTATGGCGTTTGCTTGTATCCCCTCAATTGCGTCTGAGTTTCGTTTGTAACTTTCCATCCTTGCCGAATTAACAACCGTATCCGTTGCCGTCCTGATTATCGTCTCCGCTCCCGTTTTACTTTTAGCCATAACGCCGTCACGGAACCCAAGATTGCGATTGCCCCTAACAATCTTGAGCATATCATCCAGAGATTGATTGTTTTTAATCGCATAACCAAGTCCCGTTTTTGTGTTAGACTTCAACCCGTCTTTTTGCCTTGTCCATCGCTCCTTTAACGGTAATCCGCTTGTATTGTTTGGCATGATTCCGTTCTCAACAATTTCAATCCCAATGCCTTGAGGCAAAATATTTGGAGCGATTGGAATAGTGAACGCTTTTTCAGCAACAGCAGAAACCGCCTGAGATTCTACAACCGCCAACTCTTGAAAACTTTTGACCGACTTCGCCGCAATAGTTGAATAAGAATTTTCAATTGCGTTATCTACTCTATCAAGCAACCCCTGTAATTGCGAACGGTTTCTTGGTTCGACCTCTTTTAATAATCCAACAATCTCCTTTTGCAATCCATTGATGTCTTTCATAACATCTTTGACTTGCCCATTTGAGAAACGAATCAGATCAAGATCGTGCTTTGTCAATAACTGATCGACTCGTTCATTTATGTTTGCCATTCTATCCCTCGGCTTGCATTACCGATTGGATTGAGTTCTGAAGTTCAATCATCTCCTTCTCAGCTGTTGGATCTGTATTAGGACGCAACAACTCGCCTCGGTCATACAAGAACAACAAATTGTCAACCGTCATATAACCTGCTTGAACGATCTGCATAAGTTTGACCGCCTCATCTGCCGACATCGTTTCAGCAAAAAAGTCATCGTTGAGAATAACAACAATATCCTCTGTTGTTGCCCCCTGCCATGACGCCAACAATGCAACCGCCTGAGTCAATCCCCTATCAAGCGTTTCGGTAATCCCTGCAAGCGTTGCCTGATCCCCTGCTGTTCTCAATCGGATTGCGGCGGCGGCTTCTGCTTGATGTTTTTGTTTTTCAAGCAACCGCCCTCCAAGACTTGCCATTTTTGACTCGTCTTCTTCCATTGCGGTTTGCATGGCTCCGAGTCCCTCTCCTCTGAACTCAAGATAACTTGCCTTTGCATCGGTAGACTCACTCCACCAAGCCACACCAGAACCGATCCGATAGCCCTCATTGCTCTTTGGAAAACCTGCAACAATCGGAGTAGGCAAGCCAGTATAATGCAGACCGTGATTATAGTCACAAGAGACACGCCAGTGATGGAGATTAACGTCAACGATATCAAGTAGTGGCGGCTTTTCAATTTCCATTCCAATCGAATTTGAGTTGATACAAACAAACGGAATATATTCAAGTGGAGAACCCGAAACTGTTGGAACTAATTCTTCAACGAGAATCCAATCCTCTCGGTCAGAAGATCCTTTAACTTTTACGTAAACACAAACAACGTAAACTCCATTCTCTATTTTTAAAACTCTGATCCGCTGTTGTGGTATCGTTTGATATGGATCATCTGGATCAGTTACATGAGCCATTTCTGCAAGAGCAATCATTGTAATGACCGAACGGCCACTAATCCGTTCGACTCTTGAGTTGATAATATTCTCCGCAAGATACGGCACCAGATAAGGCCGCTGTTCATCCTCCGAGTAATCACAAAGCAATCCATACCTGCCCACCGTCAAGACCTCTCTCATCGCCTCTTTGGCTAAACCTTGAATTGATATATCGGTCAACGTAACATCTGCCATAAAAGGATCGACAATACCAGATTCAATTGTTGGCTCCCTGCGAAAACAAGCACCCACCATTCCTTGAACCGTTCTCGCCGTTGCGTTGTAATACAATCCTCGCCGTAAATAGTTCAAATATTCAGTTGCCGTTTGTCCGTCTAATGCGGCAACATATTCCTGACCGCTTGCAATCACCGCCTCTTGCCCTGCGTAAGCGTCTCGGCATTTTTGCCATTGCGGCGAAACGTCATCATAATCTGCCGAGGTTGAATCAACTGGCATTTTTATAAACCTCTCACTCTGGTTACTCCTCCGTCTGTTGCGTCCAGAAATAAATCCGTTAAACTCCAAACCAATGCGTCTAATCGGTCAGGCGATTCTCTGCCCTCATGCGTATACATGCAAAGCTGATCCTCAAGTTTTGAAAACATTCCGCAATGATGGATTCTCCCTTGCTCATATAACGCCGCTATCGGTTCCGCTCGTAACATTTTTCCTCTTGCCGCTCTGACTCCCTTATAACTAACATTTTTGTCAACCATCCGCAATGTGTGTTCTACCATATCACCGCCTTGATTTACCTCGGCAACGATTCGGTCAGCGTTATATTTATAATAAAGTTGAGTTGCTTTTATTGCCCATTCTTGAGGCGTAAACTTTCCCGAAACGTCATCAAGGATATATCCCCTGTTTCCAATACGCCCTGCGATAATAATTCCCGTCTCATCTGAATCCTCGCCTGACGTAACCGCAGGGTCAACTCCAACAACAATCCTCTCAAGGTGATCAGGCGTTTCGTTAATGCGATGGTCATCAATCATTGATCGTTGCCATAACGCTCCAACAACATCGTCAAGGATTTCCGCATGGAGTTCTTGGCGTCCTAATCTTGTTCCTTCGTATCGCTCAATAATTCGATCAGCAAACGACCTCGCAAGATTCGGCAAGTTATCATATGTCGATCCTCTTGTTACCTCAACCAAATCATCTTGTACTAGTTCTCTTAATATTTTAATCGGCCGAGGCGTTGTTGTAATTACAACCTGCGGCGTTTCGCCTAATCTCAAACCCAAATCAAGATTGCTCCAAGTATCCTCTGCATAGCGATATTTTGCCAACTCATCAAGCCAAGCGGCGTCATGTTGCGGCCCTCGTAATTGGTCAGGTTCATCACCAGAATAACAAACTGCGATTGCTCCGTTGTCCCAAGTCACTCTGCGTTTCGATGGTTCATAAAGCGGCCTATTTTTTCCGCTCGTTGCAAGGATGCCTGACTCACCTTCAACCATAACATCACGAACGTCTGCTTTTGTTTCTCCTACCAATGCAATTCTTTTTCTTCCGTTGCGGATCTGCTGATGAACCCATTCCGCTCCGCATCTGGTCTTGCCAAATCCACGCCCTGCCATGATCAACCAGACTCTCCAATTTCCTTCTGGTGCAACTTGATCTGGTCTTGCCCAAAAACGCCAATCATCCAACAACTCAGACGCCTCAACTGGAGTCAAGGATTGAACTATTTCATTCCTCTCGCTTTCGTTCAGCGAGGCGATTAATTGCACTATTGAGTTTATCAATTGCTCCTGTTTCGCCTGTTATCTCTGTCTCGGTTTTTGTCTCAATCTTTTCTGTTTGACCGAGCCTATTTTTTCCAAGCCAAATCAGCATGGATGTATTCCCCGAAACAGCAACATCAAATTGAGAACGCCTGATTGAAACGTCTCCCTCGCTCAACCCTTTTTCATACGCCGCCCGAACTTCTGGATCTTTTAATTTTAAACCAAACGTAGAACGTCCCATTCCAATGACGTCTGCAATCTCATCATAAGTACAACCAAGTTTTGCCAATGATTGAACCTGTTTGAGGTCAATGGTTTTTTTAGGTCTGCCGATTTTCTTTGTTGTTTTTTTAGACGTTGCCATAAACTTTTAATTGGACAATCTATTTAGTCCGATTATTCCACCTCGCTTTTTTACCTCGCAAATCAAGATGAATAAAAACATCATAAAGACCAATGCCGTCAAAACCAATTTCATCGGCCTTGTCTGCGAGAAAGTCAATCGCAATTGGCAAAGATGGTTTTCCTAATCTTGGAGATTTTGTCGATGGGATTATATCTGTTGCAAAAATTTTGTGTTGAGAATTTTTTGAGCCGCCGATCACCTCGTTATGTTTTTCTGATCGGTATCCAGACGTAACTTTAAATGGAGCGTCCCACCAATCACGCAACGCCTGTAGTTTTTTCATATGATCCCAAAACCTTGCATCGGGTTCAAAACCAGATACAACTTCAGACCATGAAAAGTTTGGAATATCTTCACGTAATTGCAAAAAAAAGACTCCTTTCAATAATAGGAATATATCACCAGTTTGTTTTTTTTGCAACTAAGAAAAAAGCGGCGAGTAAAAAGTAAAACATTAGTAAAAACTTCACTCCATAGTAACTCCATAGTATTTCATTTTTTACTGGTCACCCCGTAACAATAGACGGAAAAACAACTTACACCATAAAACAAAATACTTACTCCATAGTATTATTTTCTTACTCTGGAGCAAAGGTATATATAGAAACAAATACTTATGTATTTACTCCATAGTATTTGATAAAAAAAAATGCAAAGTCAAACTATTTGAGAAAAAACGTCTTTATATAACCTTTGTCTGGAAAATACCCTGTAGTGTGGAGTAAGTGCATAATAGACTATAAAAATAGGGTTGAGAGGGTAGACCAGTAAAGGTTTAATATATGGGAGTTTTCTAAATTGTAAGAAATATAAAAAAAGTGTTGACAAGGATTTATTTTGAGGCTATCCTTTAAGTAAGTTAACAAACACACTAACAAAGGAAACGACATGGCAAAGAACATCAGCGACTTCAACACAGACGGAATGACCGAGACGCAAATAGCACATGTTGAGAGTTTAAGAACTTCCCTCAAATATTCCCAAGAAAGCGAATCCCAATGGAGGGTGAAAAGTGTTGAAGATTGGGACAAGGCTGAGGAACAGGCAAAGGAGATCGAAGAATTGAAGAAAGGCTTAGGGGAATTGAAAGCGGATTTCGCATGGTCGAAGAAACTGATTGATTCTAAAAACAGAAAAATCGAACGCTTAGAAAAATATGCAAGCCAGTTTGTTGAAGACTAACAAATAAAAAGGGAGAGGGGAAACGATCCCCTCTCCCAAACTTTTAAAACTGAGGAGAAACAAAATGGAAAATATAACACTACAAGAAAAATACGACA
>Ga0098054_1001012_pt1 | contig 14984 bp, 7 predicted proteins | sample 16_taG_FD_75048 | JGI IMG/M metagenome (GOLD analysis project Ga0098054, IMG submission 75048) | Marine viral communities from the Subarctic Pacific Ocean - 16_ETSP_OMZ_AT15313 metaG | ecosystem: Environmental > Aquatic > Marine > Oceanic | place: Pacific Ocean | collected 2015-01-18
AAGTGTCCAATCTTCCTGAGTAAAATACGATATGGATGCTAAATCAAGTACACCAACGAGTTCTGCTCTGACCTCTCCGAATGATGTTAGGCCATGGACGTAATTCTTCATTCCTCCAGGAACCGAACTCGTTCGGACTGATTCCATTGCGGCAACCCTCGAGATCGGATAATCTGCGTCTGCCTTACTCCAGCCATTGGCAAATACCAACGTGGATTCGTCAGTGGTAATCTGCATTGTATTATAAGCAGAAATGGTGTACTTACCACCATCACCACCATAATCAACTTCTTCCTGCGTATTCGCAGTCCAAGTAGGATAAACAGAAGTATTTGAACGTCCCTTAACTATAGCAGAAGGAAGATCAAAAAATTCTACACCCGTAGATACAATTTCAATTGATTTAATACCACCAAAAATTTCATTCGTATAAACGACAGCATCTTCGATTCTCATATCTTTGAACTGTACGTTTGCTGTAACAGAACCACCGTAAGTGTCATCATCTACCCTCTCAACAATCGTACCATCTTCTAATGTAAAGGAGTTGATCGAATGGATTGGGTGGAGAGATTTGATTCCTGAGGGATCTGCGTGGGTTGTATCGTACATCCTAACACGCAACATCGAGTTCTTATTCTCTTCCTGAGCAATGACTAACGCAGTCTCAGTTCCACCTGAGTGAGTGAAGACAATATTTTGTCCCTTTATGAGAGGATAATCTGGGAACGGAGTTCCGTTTTGATATGCTGACTCTCCATTGGCAAACACCTGAGGTATAGTAATCGTAAAGTAAAGTGCCGTGCTTAATGCTTCTCGAGTGTTATACTGAAAGATTGAGTTAGCATTTAAATTAAATCCAATGTAAGGATATAACTGTTGGTATGAATGGTACATAACGTACTCATCAGCCAACTCTCCAACGATTGCTTTCTGATTCTTACCACCAGTAAATGCTGGGAAAACTTCTACTTCATCGCCGACTTGATAACCCGTCCCTTGCTTCTCAACTCCCATAAAGTCAATAGCAAAGTTATTCGATATCTTAATAATCTCAGCAGTTGAGGTTACTCCTCCAGCACTTGAAAAGGTAACAACCTGACCAGGTTTGTAATGTGAGCCAGCAGCATATATCTCGACCTCAGCAACACCACCTCTAACTTCTGCCGTAAGATCTTTCTCAGGTCTATCTGCGAAATCCTCTTCTTCAATAAAGGTCGCTGGGAGAACTTCAATTGTTTCTCCAACTTTGAAATCATTGATTGTTGGATTACCAGGAACCCCTGGGGTAGTCTCGTCTACCCAATCTGGTAAACCTGACAACTCAAGTACGTTTACTTCTTTGTTCTTTACTTGGTTTTTATAGGAGTTGATGACAAGTGCTTCTACACCCGACTCTTTACCTCGTATGCGCATACCGACAAAATCGGCTAAGGTAAACCCATTCGGAATACCAGCAAGGAAGGTAACAACTGGTGCTTTCCATCGTCCATCAGAAGCACGAAGTAAAAGAGTTCCAGGAAAAAATACTTCCATGTCCTCGCCGTAAACTAACTTAAACAACCACTGGATCGTTTTATCAACACCCTTACGGTTGTTGAAAGTACGAATCATCTTAGCGAGTTGACGTTCGTTTACGTACCTAGCATTCTCCAACTCGGGAAAGTTGGCAAGTAAGGTATCTCTATATGTTTCGTTGAAGTATTTGAGGTCGGTGGTATCTACGTCTTGTAGATCCATCATGTATGATGCCGCAAGTATGGCATTATAGTGGACGTCTGAGATTCCAGCAGTGTAGTCTGCCCCTGGGGACTTCATCCAAAATTCTACATCGAAGCGATCTTTGTGCTCTTCGACGAGGTCGTCCCATGAAAGACCTTCGGTGAAGATTCTTTCATCATACAGCATTTTCTGACGAGACTTGTACTGAACATAAATAGTACGACCCTCGTTAATTATTGATTTAATTAACCCTTGAGCAGCAGATCTTTCTCCATAAACTACTTGGCCTTTGAAGAAAAGTTCTGAGACATCCCTGTCGAGGTCGATACGTACGAGTTCTAACCACTCATAGTATGCCTCGAGGAATCCCTGAAAATTCTGGCCAGAGTCTGCACGAATAAATTCGGGCAGTTGTTCCTTGATCTGTGCTGAAACGTCTACGTCATGTATTAATCCTGCCACAGCAGATATTCCCTATGAATTTTGTGACGATGATACAGTAGAAGTGTTACGTGTTGGGTCGTTCCCATCCTTATCAACTACTGCATGCATAGTTATTTTTATGTCCTCATCCAAGATGGCGAGGATCTGGTCACGGACTGGGGTAATATCGTTAATCGCAGGACGAACAAAGACATCCAGTTTATCATTATCAAAAGAAAGAGGTCTAAAACCTTGTATCTCAATCTTGCCTGAATCGTAGTGAACCTTACCTACATTGGATTTTACAATAGTTTTTTCCAAAGAATTTGGGTCGACATATATAACTCTCAGTCTACCTTGTACTGTATTTCCAAGATGTAGATCCTCAAATTGACAATTAGCAACCTCTGAACCTGCATCATTTTCGTGCGAGAATTTTGTTGAGGTTAATGTGCCGACGTAAGATTGATTAGGCAAATATAAAGTATTATTTGTTTTCAAGTCTAAGTTGTTTTCAGACACGATTGATGGTATGAATGTTTTTCTAAGTCTGACTGCAGTCAAGTTATTTCTGATAGAGATGTCTTGTGCATCTATCTCTGCAATCAAACTTGAATATCGGAATATTCGATCGAAAGTCAACAACTCACCTTTACTGAAATTCTTAATATATGCTGCTACATTCTGAGCTATAATTTCTTGTGGAGTAGAAGTAGCATCAGGACTATAGTACATGTCTATAGTAAGTTCAATAAAAGTATAATCTGGATCGAGGACGTTTATTCTTATAGCAACAAGGTTTCTCTCAGTCAGTTGCAGTCGAATATTTGTTTTCTCTACGTATGAGTAGAATGCTCTGTTCTGAGGTTTGACTGCTATAAACACGTCACCGTATTTTGGAGGGTCATTATCTTCGCCTCCCCATCCCGTTAGGGAATCTAAGTTCGTTACAAGGACTCTGGTATATGCCAAGTAATCCTCGAGAGTAACACACCTGCCTTGAGCAGCAAAATATTTGGGTGCGTTGTATTTTATTTCAGCGACTGCTTCACGAGGTTTGCCTCCACTCGATGCCTGCACTGTTGTAATGATTGCTTCACTCTGCCCTGCTATTGTGCCTGTGGGAACAAAGTCAAATGCTTTGTTAGATGCTTCGCCATTCGAAGAAATGTAGTCAAGTAAAACGACGTTGCCGTCTTCGATTTTTCGCCCGAGTGTACCATTTCCAAACGTGACCTCAAACCTTCCACCATCTATCTCATCAAGATAATAGACATTTGATGTTCCAAAGATTTCAGTTACGTTGTTGGCCAGATGCCATGTGGAAGAAGTATCGTCTAATTGACTTGATTGAATAACCACGTCAAGGGTGGTTACGTCTGCTGTTATATTTTTAACCAAGAACTGTTGATCAGGATTCGTCTCATCATTAACATATGAATGACGGATCGGAGTTCCCTCACGGATCTCCACGTTGTTGGCAAAATAATCGCCAGTTCTATTTGGTTTTACAGTAACAGTATCAGTGGTAACGTAGAAATATTCTTCTCCATTAACTGATGTGGCAAATTCTGTGTACTCCTCGAGGATCAATGGATCAGCAGTTGGAGTATCGGGAATGATCTGAATATTAATAACTGCCATCGGAGCAACTGTGGATCTAGGAGTATATCCTATCGCCTTTGCTTTTGATACAACGTTGTTTCTTAATTGAGCAGACTGAAGAAAGGATTCATTAGATAGTTGATTGACGTAGTACGCATTGTAAAATGTGTTATACGCCAACATGTCTGCCATCAAACTGAGGTTAGATCCCTCAAAGTCGAAATCGGCAAACTGATTCTTGGATTTAATGAATTGCATTAGATTCGATTTAATGTTATCGAAATCTAAATCTGAAACCTGTAAAGCAGTATTGACTGCCATTATCTACCTCTCTGCAAGACTTGTGAAACTTCTACTTCCTGCGTAGTATCCAGTATTGTACATGTCACAAAAATATCATAAAGTTGCTTTTCTTCGTTAGGAATGACGGTGACTGTCTTAACACTTACCCTTGGTTCTTGGGTTGCAACAGCAGAACGAATACGGTTTTCCATTCTGGTGGCCGTAAGATTCGTCATTGGTTCAAACAGCATTTCCTTTAAACCAGCACCAAGATCAGGTCTAAACAACCTTTCATAGGGACCTGTTGCTAGGATGTTCAGGATCGATGCCTGAACTGCTTCTTCGTTCGTTATCTCGTCTAAATCCTTGGTAACAGGATTTCTTTTCATAGATAAACTAATATCAGAAAAGGTCGTTGGTATTGGTTCGGTTGGCATACTTTATTTAGGTTACGTCCTGAACGATCGGAACATTTTTAACAATTGAGATAATCTCACCTGAGTTTGCTGGTACCAAAGGATCAGTAATATCAAGGTAAGCAAAGTTGCGAGACTCGCCTGCACCATTCTTTGAGAACACCATGTAGTACATTGCCCTGATTGGGATGGCACTGTCGGTGACAGGTCTTGAAATCTCTGCCAAATCATCATCGGATATTGGTGTAACTCCGTGATTTATTATTCCTGTATTGGCTATATGAGTAGTAAAAGCACTTGAGTCTAGGGGAACTGATAATGCTGTATCCGTAAATAAATTTATTATTTGAGCATTTGCTGTACTAACCGAAGCATAATAATCATTGTTATTTAGTTCCGTTGTTCCTGTTACACCTGTGAATGTAATCAACTCACCAGTCTTGACACCATGTACTTCTTCTTCCATTGTGATATTAGTAGAGGTTCCAAGGGTAATAGCACCTATAAATCCCTGAGCATTCGATTGTCTGCCTGTGGTATCTACTCTCGTAAAATCCTCAGTACCATAATAGATCGTGTAGTTGTCAACAAATGATTCGTCTATCGAAGGAGTAATTTCAAATGTGCCTGTGATAAAATCTGGAGTATTCTTAATATCCTCAAAATGTATTGCTTCAGGTGCAAATCGAGGAAAATATCCATTATCGTTGATAGCAATGTTGTATGAAGTTCGTTGTACTACTTTTTGCCCTGGGACATTCTGCTTGTCACGAGCAGAGAAAATCATAAAATGAGTTACTGTCTTATCGAGTTCTGTCAATGGAATCGTTGCTGTCAGCAAACCATCACCATCAATAGAACGATAATTTACGTCTGACCCAATCTGAGAACCGACTTGCGAAACAGTATTTGTTGATAAATTATACTCGCCAAAGAAAACTCTATAAACATCATCAATACCAAACTGAGAAACGTGCCCATCTCCCCTCAAAATTTTGAGGTCACCTGCGATTTTATATCTGTTTGGTTCCGAGTCTGTAAACTGAGCAGATCTTGCACCCACCCTTGGTGCTGTAATCTTACCAAGATTATAGTTAACAACAGGAGACAATCCATTTTGATTTTCGGAATACACCAGCAAGGTTTCCATTCCAGGATATGTATCAAGATCAAGTTGACGATTTTCCAAAGAGATAGTTTGTATCCCACCATCGGCAGGCAAGACAACTGACATAAAAGGATCTGTAGTCAGGTTAACACCAGCAGAATCTCCAAAGAATATTCTATAGCCTAAGACTGATGAAGTATTCTCGGGTCCAGTATCGTCCTTATCTTCAATAGTAAATGAAAGGTTTGTGAGATATGCTTCGTCAATAGAAACAGAAGAAGCGACCTCATCCACAATCACTTCGGGTTGGATGGGCAACGTAGTCGAAATAGGAATGACGTGTTCAGCATCGGATTCCCTTGCTGTGTAAAAAGTAACATTTCCAAATCTATTTAAAATCTTACAAAATGAAACAAGCAACACATGAGTGGTGCCAGCAGGTATTGTATTTACTCCGACGGGAACATCCTTAGTAAGAGGAATCTCATTTGAGACTGCATTTACAAAATCTATACCTTGTGCTAACCATGAATGAATTGGTTGTGATCGTTCATAAGTAATATTTTCAAACTCATCTTTGATTGCTTTTGCCCAATAAAGAGTGTATCCTATTACTTCCCCTTGTCTTTCCTCATTAGCAGTCAATCTCTCAACCTCAAACTTCCAGTAAAACTGTAATCTATCTGAGGACGTCCTCATCTGATTTGAGTCATACCCTAATGCTGAGGCATCGAGAAGATTATTAGTAAGCACCCCATCTCCATCACGCAATGCCTGATTAGCATTTAAAGCATCATTCTCAGCAGCAGTTTCTGATTCGTAACCACCACTTCCCTCTTTACCAGTGCCAGCATTGTCGAACTTATCACTTCCTCCGTCAGATAAATCCAGAGTAGCAATCAACCCATCCTTTAACTGATTCGGAAGCACCATTAAATCTTTGAAAATATCACTATTCCTAAACATATCTTCATCGAACATTGAGGCAAAATGACCACCTCTTCGAAGGGTTTCAGACAACTGATCTTTTATCTCTGATTGAAACTGTGAAAGTGATTTCTCTAGCAACGCACCATACTTTGATCTTGCTTCTTCAAAATCTTTAAATGCTTGGTTAGTGTTCAGGAAGTTCATAAATGCACCGAAGTCTGATTCAGCACCAAGCAATAATACTGCGAACGAATATTTCAAGTGGTTCGGTGGTGCTCCGTCTGCCTTTTTCAACTCATCTAATTTTTTCTTAAGACCTGCTTTTCCATTAGCACTAAAAGTCACACCATAGATACCCGAGTCTGCGAGTTTTGCCAATGCCTGGAGCCATTGAAGAAAGTTTATTATTCCCCTCTCTAAATCCTTCAAAAACTTTATCACATCGTCAAGTAACTGTACGATTTCAGAAAGGGCATTCGCTCCACCTTTTGCCAGTCCTCGTAAGAACTGCGTGAATCCTAGAATAGTATTTCTAACAGCGAAGGCGAAGTCTGGAAAGAACTCGGCGACTGTAATCTTTTGAGCAAAGTCAGGGGCAGTTGAAGGAGGAAAATCATATCCACTAAAATCACCCAACTCAGTATTGAATGTACCAAGAACACATGCTTTAGCATCTGCTCCAGTCATCTTTCGATCGATATCAATATTCCCCTCACCATCCTCGATTGCTACATAGACTAACTCTCCTGGCTGGAATGGTTGTCCGGAAACTGGTTCATATTTACCTTGACCTTGTGAGTTTGTGTATGGCATTACCTGGAGTCGTTGAGCACTGTAACTTGATTCTGAGTCTGTTGAAAACTCAATGGGTGCTGGTCCAAAACTGCCTCCTAATTCTGCCTGAGCAGCAGCAGGTCCTGACGGAACACCAAAAGCACCTTGTGTATCCTGTCCTATGACCTTTTCGTTCTTCGCCATTGTGTCTGTTAAAGTTGAATAAGGATTGTAAATATTTCCTCTGTCATCAACAGCAACTACATCTTCCCTCTCAGTTCTTTCATTCTTTAACACAATAACAGTATTTTTACTTTGCTCACCAATCAGAATCGTTCCATCCTCAATCTTGTAAAAGGTTTCCTGTACCTGAGATTTAGGAAAGAAAGGATTATTAAGTGATGATGCTGACAGGGGTTTTGATGCTACAACCTGACATACGTTTCTTATGTGTATCGACCTTACTTTTACATGCTCGTTAAATGCCATTGTCAGTCGAGCAGTCAAATCTCCAAAATACTTATCAAATCCATTAAAGACACGACCCAAAAGTTCCAGAGTCACAATCGGAATGCCGTCGATGGTTGCCGCACCAACATAGAAAATACAACCTGAGTATTTTGAGAATCCACTGTCTAACTCAGCATCGAGTGAATCCTCATAGCTAACTGACTTAAAGAAACCAAAGTCTTCCCCTTCGAATGGAGCACCCTTTGTCCCACCTGCGTTATAACCGAAAAGTTTTGGTCGTCCGAACTTGTCTCTCTTTGGTCTTCCTGGTTCACCATAAACTGTTTCTATATCACCTTCTAATGTTTTTAAAGAAGCAGTTACGGCACTTAGTTTTGCCTGTACAGCACTCTTATTTTTGCTAGCAGTATTGCTTAAGATTGCTTCGAACTGTCTTTTCTGTGACTCAGCGAAGAAGTAGTTTTGAGGATTTCTGATTCTCTCTTCTTTTCTATCCTCTTTTGTCTCACCTGTGTGGAGTTCAAAAAGAGGTGCCCCAGGTCTGTTAAAATCTCCCTTATCATCTAAAGCAGATATCATTGCGTCAAGTGTATCTGACGGAGACAACTGCGTAAGTCCAAGTGCTTCAGATCTTTTGCCGATGTATGCTAAACCAGAATCCATAAGGTAACGTGCCGATCTGGCAGTCGTCCCTAGAACTCCATCATCGTTTCCGTCATCGTCGTCTGAAATGTTTCCTAGATCTGCTTTACCTTCTCTTTCTGCGATTATCTTTTTTGCTTTAGCACCATACTTTGCTACAAATCCTTCGACTATAAAAACGTCATCCTTAATAGCATTGTAAATGTATCGCAATAAAATATTTTTCTTTTCTGCAGGGGCAATCTTGAGTGCTGTCTTGGAACTGATAGTAGCAACATATTCTGTTGCCGCAATCTCAAATGGTTTTAAGAACTGCTCACTTATGTATTTTGGTCTTCGTCCACGTTCTGCGTCCCTTACCTTTTGTGAATCTGGCAATGCACTATTAATCTTATATGCCATCTGAAGCATTTCGTATGCGACTGATGTATCTTCTATTTTTAATACATCCTGTAACAACTGTCCAGGATAGACAAAATCAGCACCCTCTTTAAACTTAGCAACCTTCTCCAAATCAGTGTTACCTGAATGGATTACCATATAGTAAATCCCTACATTGAATAAAGAGTTGACGTAGTCTTCGATTGCCTGACATAAAACCTGAATAGCAATGAAAAAAGGATTAGCAAGACCTGTCAGCAGAAGTTGCAGGAAGGCAACATTAGACTGCGCCAACTGTGCAAGTTGCTTAACAACTTTGATACAACTATCAATGTCCTTTATAAATCCTTTTATTGCCGTTTGGTTATTCGTGGCAAAGGTTAGACTACTCCATTTGTCATCAGCCATTCTGTTTTTCTTCCTGTACTTTTTTCAGTTGCTCAAGTTCTTCTATACTTCCACGTATAGAATCAGCAGTTTCTTGAAGTAGTTCTGCACTCTGACTATGCATTTTCCAATGCTCAGGGTGAATCCAGTTATCTTCTTTAAAAGGTTTATCCTCTGCGTCTTTAAGTGCTTGAGGATAATCACGTTCAACTGGCGTAGAGTTTGTATTTCTTTCTGTTTCTTCTGATGTCATCGTAGATGAGGTCAAGATTTTTAATCGCATTGCTCGCCTGTTTAAGAGTTCCTACAGCATCTCCAGTCAGTACCTCTGAAAAGTTATACAGTAATTCTGAATAACCTCCAGCAGACTGTCCGTGACCTATAGGAAAGTTATCTGTGTTTGATGTTGGGTATCCTATACGATTATGAACGGAAAGTTTCCATTCATCTGTTGCTTGTTTTAAATGACTAATCGCATCATATAATGTTGCCGTATCGTTGGCAAAGGTAAAAGTAAATCCATTTTTGTTTGAGAGGGTATTAGTAAAAGAACTCATTTGATTTTCAAAATCTGTCTTCCATGCTCTCATTGTTGTAAGTTGATCATATACAAATCTATAGATTGCCCTGTCTTGATCTATGCTTGTATCACCAGCATAATGTCCATGGTTGTACGTGGTAAGTCCTACCTTGTTATTAGATGAACCAGGTCCCGAAGTTACATTAAAATATAAATCCCAATGACCATCGGCATGAATATCATAAACTGTTGAACCAGATGAAGTGTCAACAAACTGTGCTTGTAAAATCCATCTACCATAAAGAGTGTATGCAACTGCTTCAAAGTCGTTACTATCAAAAACCTTTGCTAGACCATTCACCTCACTTTTCCATTCTTCAGCATTCCACAATAACTGGTGAGTAAAAGTTCCATCTCCATTATCGGTCATCGACCATGAACCAACGACCTTCCAAACTCTTTCTCCATAAAAATTGGTCATCTTAATGTAGTAGGTTCCTGGCTCGTGGTTGAATCCAGGATACGATGAACTGCTGTTCGTAATCGTTTGAGAAGGAGTATCGTTATAATCGTTATATGCTCCGTTGCCAATATTAAAATAAGGTAACTTCGTGGGAGTTCCACCTCCTGCAACGGCATCCCGCGACCAAGCAGGGGTCGTGATTGTAGTTGTCCCTGCCGTATCCCAAGTCATATATGAATTAACCTGAGTGGTTCCGTTGTCGTAGTCAGGACTTGGTAGAAATCTCATGTCTCCTGTATTTGAACCATTTAAATCATACTTAAGATTCCGAAGTCTATCCATCCCATGATGTAAAGCATCATTTGCTGTAGAAGTTTTGACCACCTGTTCATCAAGTGCCCTTGAACCATTCAGAGGATCTGTTGCATATCCAGGCAACGTTAGGCTAGTATAAGTAGAACCCGAATCGGCTGTGTTATATCCACCGAGAAGTGGTTGAGGTTGATATCTCCATCTTGCTTCTGCATATACACAAAACTCAACAGCACCTGCTCCATTGGCAACACCCTCATCCCAGTAAGTACTTGTACCTGCATAAGGAGCACTATCAGGGGGAAAATCTTCTACACCAGCAGGTTGAAAAGGACTGTATTCGATGTACGGATATTGATCATTTGGTCTTCCTGGTGCACCAGCAGTTACACTATTAAAGAACTGTTCCTTGCCACTACCTGATTTTTGCGTGTTGGATCTAAACTCAGATGGTCGAGTTGCTGCTACGATAGACAAATCTGTATTCGCTGTCCACCCCAAAAATGGTGTGAACGTATCATTATCCATTTTAGTAATCGCCTGTGCCGGCAATCCATCCATGTGTCTATTATTTGCCACGAACCAATCAAAATTCATCTGAAGTCCACGACCTGTAATGATAGCAAGTAACCCTGTTGTATGAGCAGGATTAGCATCGTCGTGATCTCTCCATCGCCTCAATGGTAAGGTTTTTCCAAACGTAGGTGGTGCTACTTTTGTTACGTCACCAATGACGTAGTTTTTGCCGTCCCTTGTATTTGCCGTTCCTGCTAAAAGACTATGATGAATTGTTAATTGTGCTGGGAACTCTATCCCTTCGGCCACCGTATAACTTGATAAATTCATAGTTCCATATTGCTGAGACCAAGTACTTTGGTCATATCCATCGATGGTTTCAATAAATTCATCAGTCAGTATTGCTTCTACTTCAGTTGCCGTCCAACGAAACTGTGAGTTAACAACTCCGACAGAACCAAAAGCACCCGATGATAGACCCTGAACCTTGTCCGATATATTGAACCCTTTGTCTCCTCTTTCGATTTTCTCTTTGCCGACAACATCAACTGTCATTGTAGTAGTATTGACTGTTGTGACTGAGTCTAAAACCATTGTCATATCACCACTCAAAATTGTTTCAGTGGTGGTGAATGTGGCATCATTTGAGACTGAGTTTATTTTAATATTATGAATCAGTTCTGGCTCATAAACATCACAGACTGTGACTCCATTGTTAGATATACGAAAATCAAATCTTGTATCGGTCGCAGAGTCAGGTCCCAGATAATCACCATCTTCTGGTTTAAATGCTATCTCACCATTAATAAGATTTTGTGGTATGTATGGTGAAGGACTTACAAATACACTTATGTCATCATCTATATTGTAAAACTTATGAGTATCATAGTCCTGCGCAAGATAATAATCTCCCACGTAGTTTGAGAAAGTATTACCACTCTTCGATGTCTTTGATCCTACGTTGTTACTCATCTCAACTTCTTCTGTACCATCTAAAGTAACAATCAAAACAGATAGACGTTCAGTTGTCGATGGTGCTACGTTAGCATAAGAAAGAAAATCATTGAAGGTACCAAGTTCATAGCACATCGTCCATTCTGGTGCATACCCCATCAGAATCGTTCTTAAGTTGCCCAACTTTTTACATGTTGAATGCAGATTCCCGGCACCATTGGCACCTGGGTACATAAATTCTTTACCAGCAGTATGCTGGAAGTTGTCCGTATCTGGATCCATCATAACCTCGCGTATCGACTCTACATCTTTGAGTAGTCGCGTACGAGTAGTCACTGCGTTTTGTGGTGCATCAATAAGAGACTCATCTGTCTCTTGAGCACGTTCGTCTTTTATTGCTCCCATATTATATTGGCGGTCCTGAAAAGGGCAAGGGAGGTGTCCCCGGAATTACCCCTGTTATTACTGTTGTGGCACAATAAGCATGTATCGCATTTGTCAATCCCATAATAAACATTGATCCTGCTGGGACTGGTGCGGCGAATACTCCATTAAGTGCCGATTGTAAAGATCCTATATTTGCTACTACCGGACCTGTTTGAAATGTAGTCTGAACAGACATCCATGCAGTATTTATTGCCGTCGCAACATTCATTGCGGCTATCGTGCCTGCTGGTGTCGGCACCGACATCGATGCCTGTAACTGTGATAGTCCAGCAGAAAAAGTAGGCATAGCTATGAAAGGTAATCCCATCATATTTTGTACGCCTAAAGCATATGTTTGAAATGCTAACATAATCGTTTGTGCTGTTAGCGCACCCGAAGGTGACGGAGCATTCAGTGGCTGTAAACCACCCTGTAATGCAGAAGGTACTAATGCCATTATCCTCCGAAAATAACTTTTTTAGATAACAGAGTCATAACTTTCGCTGCTGTCGTAGGTGGCCCAGTCGGTCCTGCTGGAGATAGATGTAAGTGTGCCGCATATTCAGTAGCGAACTGATCCCCTAGCACAGCAGGCGAAGCACCGACTCCACCGATAAAATTCATCTTAGAATCTATCAACATCAGTTTTGCGTTGATCATTGCTAGTGCTCCGTAATCAAGTATTGCCAATCCTGTCTTGTGAAACGTACCAACGGTAGCAGTTGTATCTATAAACGTAGGTGTCTGCATCATAATAGACTGTGTCGCAACAGGATTTAACTTTAAGAATGTCAATCCATTCATGTTCGTAGGCATATCAACCATATCTGGAATCGGTGCAGGTTTTACGATAAACTCAATAGCACCAAGTTTCGGGTTTCCTGTATTCACCTTGAGGACAATGTTACCCATCATCGACTCAATCTCTTTTCCATTCCAGTCAGTACCAGGAGTTCGGTTATTTCCTATAAACTCATTTGTATAGAACTCCTTACTGTAACCACCCTTGATTAAGAATCCCCCTTTAGGTGACCAGTTAATATTACCACTCGAAGAACCTGATATGTCCGAGGCACCTGAGAATAACACCTGCCTAGTATTTATGTATAACAGACCGATTGTATTTTTGGGTTTGTCAGGATCAGGTACAGCAGACCAAAATAACTGACCATTTGGGCCAGTCATTGAATACTGATCTGCCTGCGTTCCAAAAAACTTATCACCCTTCATCATTATACCTTTAGAGTTTAACACGGTAAATCCACCAATATTCATGTGCATGTTACCTGAAGTTGTCTCTAGATTAATCTCAGCAGACCCAGTTCCCTTAATAACAACCTCTGAACCAGTAGCATTTAAGTGGATCCCTTGACCCGTTATCGCCTTAAATCCTACTACTCCTTCGTACGAGTTACTGGAGGTTGTTTCATATCTGTCGCCATGCGTTCGTTCGATCCGTATTCCTGTTGGACCAAACTCTGTAAATGTACCTGTGCGATGTTGCCACAAAAGTCTCTCTGCCTGTGGTGTATCATCTCGCTCAACCAAGTGACCTGATTCAGTCTCTATTACGTGATTGTATGGGTACCTTGCCTTGTAGAATTGAGGTGGTTCTTGGAAACTGTTGGGTAAACTTTTACCCATTTGACTTTGTGATCTTGCCAGTTCAAACTGTCCAAGTACCTTTCGTCCTCCCTCACGGAAGTACACCTGAGATTTTTCTACGTTTGATCCATCTGATATTTTCTTTGATTCAAACTCATCCTGCCTAAACGCATGAGATCCACGAATGTCGTCATACCCAAGTGCCGTTCTTGGAGTTGTCGGTGCTTGGATAAGTCGCTTACTGGGATAAGGTGTTGGATCAAGATCCCAGATTTTGAATGTATTCTGTTTAAGAGTGACTGACGCATCAGCATCTACTGCCTGACCTTTCTGAGCAAAGACAAATGCCCCAGGTCTACGAGGGACAGATCCTTCTATGTCAGGTTGTCCTGTCTTATTGTTCTTTGTGAAAGCACCATTCTCTCCACTTATCTCATACATTGACGAACTATTGCGCCAACGATTATCCATGAATGGGCCACCCTTTTTGTCGCCACCCTTTTTCGGGATCCCAGGAAGTGTTCCCATCATCACAGGTTCCTGGCCATCTTCTCCATCTCTAAAGAATCCAACAACGTGAGTTCCTTCTACGGGACCTGTTGGAGACCAACCTACACCTGTTTGAGACGCAGAATTAATTGGTGACATTGGAACTGCCCACGGCAACATTTCTGTTGGCATTTTGCGCAGGTCAGGGGAATGGTATCCCATGATACGAACCTGACAACGACCAATCTTCATAGGATCGTGTCGATTCTCAACTACTCCTGTCCACCAATTCCATTCAGGATACATCATTATTGATTCCCCTGTTCAGCAAGTTTCTGTGCACTTGATTGTTTTTCTTTGACTCGAGGACCCGAAGGTGTTATTGTTGCCTCTGCAGCATAAGAAAATATCTTATACATCATATCATCTGCCCCTGTCTCATCGCTGTTAATATCCTTTGATCTACCAGGAACTGAAGGAGGAGTAAAGGACTCGTTAGCAGCCAATGGTTTTAACGTGACAGGATGAAGTTGTTGCATTGTGTTAGGTTCCTCAATG
>Ga0098054_1001014_pt1 | contig 14978 bp, 19 predicted proteins | sample 16_taG_FD_75048 | JGI IMG/M metagenome (GOLD analysis project Ga0098054, IMG submission 75048) | Marine viral communities from the Subarctic Pacific Ocean - 16_ETSP_OMZ_AT15313 metaG | ecosystem: Environmental > Aquatic > Marine > Oceanic | place: Pacific Ocean | collected 2015-01-18
AGAACTGGAAAAATAGATGATATGGAAACATTAGTAGATGGTGTTTTACTTAAACCTGGAAATTTTAAAACGGTTATTGACCGTGTTACAGCTTTTCAAGGAAAAGAAATAGCAGATCAAACTTCTGAAGGTATTAAAGATATGGTTATGGCAAAAATTGTAAATACAAGTTTTCCTGACGGTATTACTCCTCAAGGAATTGCTACGGGTTCTTTTGGTGAAACAATGGAAGCAACTATAAAACAAATGAATAAAAATAAATCTTTAGAAAATATTTTAGGAAGTAAAGAAATAGTTAATAAATTAACTAAAATTTCTCAAGATGCTGCTCGCGTATCTAATCGTGCTTTTAAAGGAAAGGCAGGTTTAGCTCCTGCTGTCTTTATTGCTAGTGCCGGATATCGTGCTTTAACATCTCCTTTATCTTTTGCTACAGAACTTGCTTCTATTATTGGTTTAGGAAAACTTTTACGTAGTAGACGTGTTTTAAACTTTTTTACAAATCCACGTATGCGTTCTCGTCAAATGAAAGAAGGTATTCGTTTTGGAGCAGATATGGGACAAGATATAGTACCTATAGGTGCAAGACAAAGAAGAGAATTTATAACACAGCAAGGACGTAAACTTCCTGGATATGGTATTCGAGAAAGTTATGAAGCAGTTGACGATAATATTCCAGAAGAAGTTAAACAAGGTGTAAATCAAGGAATAAGTCAAGGAAGAGATGTTTTAAGAGAAGTAGAAGTTAATAAAGTTCTAGGAATACGCTAATGCCAATAGATCGTACTAAACTTGCTAATATGTTAATCCTTCATGAAGGTATGAAGTTAAAAGTGTACGACGACGCTACCGGAAAAGACCTTAGTAAAGGGGACGTGGCCCAGGGACACCCGACCATTGGCGTTGGTCGAAACGTTGCAGGCGATGGTTTAGGAATATCGGAAGAAGAAGCACGGTTCATGTTACATGCGGATATAGATCGTGTAGAACAGGAAGCTAAATCCTGGGATATTTATCATGAACTGGATAGTACACGCCAGGCAGTCTTATTAGATATGCTATTTAATATGGGATTAACACGATTTAACCCTGACAAATGGCCTAAAATGTTTCAAGCGTTAGACGAAGAAAACTGGGCAGAAGCCGCAAATCAAATGTTATCGAGTGCATGGGCTAGCCAAGTAAAGTCTCGTAGTGAACGGTTAGCAAAATTGATGGAATATGGAGTTTGGGTTGAATAATGATGAACAAATTAGTAGCAATTCTTATTGTAGTCGTGTTTCTCGGTTTCATAACTTTATGTAGTGTTCAAGCGCAAACCAATACAGTAACCTCAACATCATCCACGGTCAGTGGAACTACAACAGTTGATCGTACTCCTAGTACAGCAAGTGCTCCTGGAGTGGTGGTTAACAATCAAGATGTTTGTTCTACTGCTTCCAGTTTAGCAATCCAGTCCCAGATATTAGGTATTGCTGGAGGAACAACGGTTAGAGATTTAAACTGTGAAAGGTTAAAATTATCCCGACAATTGTTTCGTTTTGGAATGAAAGTAGGAGCTGTAGCTATGTTATGTCAGGACAGCCGGGTGTTTTCGGCGATGGAAATGGCTGGTACCCCGTGTCCGTACATGGGAAAAATTGGGATAGATGCTGCAAAAGCATGGTTAGAAAATCCTGAAAAAAGACCTGACTATAATAAATGGTTGAAAGAAAATGAAATTAAAGAAGAGGAAGGGTTTAATAATGATGAAGCTGCTTTTGGTATTTTTAGTGTTTTCCTTTTATTGCTTCTCCTCTAATGCCCAGTTATTAGAGGAAGGTTCTACAACCACAACCGAAATAGACACTCAGGGTGGTGTAGAAGAAGTAACGGAAACTACAGTTACTATTGAACATAAAACGACAGGCGATGTATTAGACGGAGATACAGGTATCGTAACTAATAAGTACGAGGGTGATGCAGATGTAGATTGGGGTGGGGCTGGTTCTGTTTATTCGCATTCATCATGCAGTGATGCAGCAAGTGGTTTTCCTGCAACTGGCACAGATGGTAGAACAAGTGCGTGTGGTCATGCACGTACAAATAGTCTCACCACTTGGAGACAATATGTAGATTTAAACTCTTTTGGAATAGAGGATGGTGGTGAAGTTAATTATGAGTTTTTGTTTGCGTTTCCAAATAGTATGTATCAGAACTCTGGGCAAACAGCTTATGTTCAAAGTAAAGGGTATAATGACAATGTATTGCAATGGGAAACAGGTTTAGTACCTATAGACAAAACAACCTTTACGCAAAACCCTTATGACTATAATAATAATACAAATTGGGTAAACACCGTAACAGGAAGTTATGATTTTGCTAATCAATTAGATAAAGTATACATAGAGATTGGTGGTTATGGTGAATATTATTGGGATGAGTTTCAATATAATGTTATGTATAATCATATTACGACAGTTGTCGATACCTGGATGCAAGTAGTTCAACAAGAGCAAGATGTCACAACTACTATTGATTTAATGGATAATTACGATATAGATTCTTACAATGTAGATCCTATAGATTCTAGCGTAGATGATTTTACAAATATAGATTTAGATATGGATACAACTGTTGATGTAGATAGTGTAGATATGCCTGATATAGATATAGGAATGCCTGAAATTTCCGTAACTACGGATGTAGGAGAAATCTTTCAGGATCTCACAATTGACATGCCTTTAATGGATGTAGAAGAAGTTGCAGAAGTGCAAGAAATAGTTGCTGAAATACAAGAAATAGAAACAATGGAAGTTTCTCCACCTCAAAATACCGAATTATCTTCTAATACGGTTTCAGAACCCGTTGAAGAAATTTCAGAACCCTCAGAGCCTCCTACAGAGGTTGTAGAGAACACTAGCATAGAAGAACCTACCAATGAAACTGAAAACTCCCAGGAAAGCTCAGAAGCCCAGGAAACAGAAGTCGAAAATAAAGTGGAGGAAAAATCAGATGTGGCTGAAAATAAAGTGGAAAATAAAGAAACTGAGTCTAATTCTGAAGAAAAAGTGGAAGCAGAGGAGACAGAAGAAAAAGAAATAGCTCAGAAGGAAGAACCTAAAGAAGAAGTAAAAGAAAAAGCTAAAGAAGAACCTAAAGAAGAAGTAAAAGAAGAACCTAAAGAAGAAAAAACTGAAAGTGAAGTAGCAGAAAAACCATCTAAACAGCAAGAGTCAAAACAAAAAAAAGCTAATAAGATCATGGCAACTTTTAATAGTCAGTATGATGCCGTAGCACAAATGGCAACTTTAGCATTGGTAAATGCGTTAGGTCCAAATATTAAAACTTATCAGGCCACTAAGATACAAACATTACCCGTGTGGTACGAAGCAGAAGAAATATATTCTAATGTTGTTTTGCCAGATCCTTTGGGCTCGTATTTTGGCGTGAGAGATAGTTTAGTGTTTGAGCAAATGATTGGAGCACAATATGAGTAACGAATTAGAATACAAAGGAATTAAAATAAAAGGGGGTAAGTTATTATTAATATTCCCATTATTAGGTACAATAGGTGGTGCGATATGGGCAGGCTTTGAAGGATATGCACGATGGGTTGCAATGGAAGACCAGATAGCTAATTATACTGCCCCAGATTTAAGTGGTTTTACAAAACAATTAAGTGAATTTGATACTGTCGTAAATGTTACGAATGAAAAGATACAAAACCTAGAAACTAAACTAGAAAATGAAATTACAAATATGAGTACATTATTACAATCAGAAATATCTACTGCATTAGAACTTGTTCAATCAGCACAAGGTGATGCTAGAGATATTCGTAATGAACTGCGTAAGGATATAAACGAAATCATGGATGCAATTAGTGCTGTAGATAAAAGAAGTCGTACTTCGGAACAAGATGTAAGAGGTTCTATAAGACAGTCAGAGACTGAAATTAGAGAATTAATTCAGCATGCAGAAGATCGCTTTGACGGAAAACGAACTGCTATAGAATCTGACGCTCAAAGACGAATTGAAGTGATGGATGTGAAGCTGAAAGAACTAGAGGATAGATTAAGAGAAATGTTACAAAGAGCTCTTAATAATCCACTCACAGGACAATAAAAAAAAACCAGGCATTAGTTAAAACACCTGGTTTTCCGAAGCTACAAATAGCTGTCTAGCATTATTAGAGTACCATCTTTTCCAATGTCTTGCAAGCTTTTAAATAATCTTTAAGATCCTTAACCGCTTCCTTATCATATTGTTCAGCATCTGTTAAACAACTTTGTAGTTCTTCAGCTTTACTTTGAACAGCTACCTGTAAAACATTGTGCTCTAATTCTGTTAATTTTAAAGTAAGTTCCATAATTTATTCTCCCTTTCTAATGTTTCACGTGAAACATATTAGTTAATCCAAACTCATATTTTAAAATATTGTCAATAGCAAAAACAAGTTCTTTTCTAGTCGTTATGTCGGTATTATTTAAAACTCGTTGTAATTGTTCTTTTGCCCATTGTTTGTTTTTTTCTTTATATTTTTGATCGGTTAAAATTCTTGTAACCGCATATTGTATTACTTTTTTATCATAGTTCATAATTTATTCTCCCTTTCTAAAGATTACTGTATGGGAGATAATGGTATATGTCAAGCTTTAATGTTTCACGTGAAACATTTACTTTGCTTTACCCCAGTTTTCTCCCACTCCTACATCAATACGAGAAGGAATTTTCATTTCTGGAAAACAATTTTCCATAATATCTTTAATCTTTTTAATTTGTTCTTCATCTCTTACAGAAAAACATAATTCGTCATGAACTGTAATCATAGGCAAATGTCCCTGGTCAAAACAATCTTTCATAGCACGCTTAGTTTGATCGGCTGACGAAGCTTGGATTAAACGATTAAGAGCTTTGTAGGTAAAAGCTACTTGATAGTTAATAGGATTTTTCTTACGCCAATCTTTATCACGTTCTTCTAATGGTGTGTCTTGTATGTTTTCCCATTCCTCTTCAAGTTTATCCATATGAATAACTTTCTTAAATCCTCCGAATCCTTTAGGTTCTCGCATAGGAAAACGACATTTACGACCCATATATGTATGAATTTCTCCTTTAGCCGTAGCAACTGCCATAACTGTAGAAGCTATAGATTTAATAAAAGGAACTTTCTCATCGTAATCATTCCGTAACGCTTTAGCTTCATCAAAGGGAATATCTCCAAGGATACCCGCCAACTTACCAATACCCATGCCGTACATAATTCCTAAGTTAATAGTCTTGGCTAAGTTACGTTCTACTCCTGCAATGTCCGCTACCATTTGGTGAAAATCAATATCATCTTCCTGGTAAGAGGTAACTATCTCTTTAACCCTAGGATTATCTTTTGTGTCTGGTGTCAGTGAGGCATAGTGCATTAACCATCTAGGCTCTTGAGCACTGTAGTCAAAACTTCCCCATTTACATCCTTCCTCTGGTACAAACAAACCTCTAATCAATTCTTTAATCTCTGGGTGTCGAGCGGGAACTTGTTGAAGATTAGGATGGCTTGAAGAAAATCTACCTGTAACTGTACCACCGTCTCCTGAACGTAATTGATGAAATTCACAATGAATACGTCCTTTATACTGATGTTGCAGTATAGTCTCAACAAACGTAGTATTAGCCTTGTTGTACTCTCTTATTTCTAATATCTTTTTAGCAATAGGATGCTTATGCGTTTTTAAGAAATGTTTTGTAAAACTTGGTGCATCTGATTTAGCTGTTCGTTCGTATGTTAAGTCTAACTTGTCAAATGCTTGAGCTAAAGAAGTCGCTGTCCATGGTTCAATGTCCACTCCTGTTTCTTTTTTAACCTCTAACAAAAGTTTATTTTCTTTACCTTCTAACAATTTTTTAGTGGCCTCAGCTTGTTCTAAATCCACACGCACTCCTTGACGGCGCATTTTAAAAATAATAGGTAGTAAAGCTAATTCTAATTCTAAAATTTTTCCGCAGTTTTCAGCAGCTAATTTGCGTCTTAACACATGCCATAACTCTAATGTTAACCGTGCATCTGTTTCTGCATAAGCAGCTACACGAGAAGCCGGAAGTTTCCACATATCTTTTTTAGCGTCTACGCCATGCTGATTTGCTGCCATTCGCAATTCATCTTCTTTTTTCTTTTCACCCAGATACGTTGCTCCTAAAGCATTAAGAGAATACGAATATCTATTCTCATCTAACAAAGGTGCTGCAATCATAGTGTCAAGTATTGTTCCTGGAATTTCAATTCCTTCGCTTGCTAACCATCCTAAATCGTATTGTGCGTTATGAAATACTACAGACATACCGTGTTTTAATTGATCTTTTAACCAACGTATAACAAGACTCTTAGATAAATTTGCTCCGCCTTCATGAGCAATTGGTAAGTATCCTGTCCATTTAGAAGAAGAAACGGCTATTCCTATAAGGTTACCGTCATTGCGTGTCCATCCTGGTCCATGAGAAATTAGTCTAGGATCACGTGTTTCTACATCTATGGCTATAATAGTTTCTTGAGAAAGGTCTGGTAATTCTACGGGAGGAACCCATGTAGGTTCATTAAATAAATCCTGCTCATACATTGTTCTGGCTTCCATAATCGCGTTCGAGTATCATTTCGCAATAATGGATTGCTTTTAATATGTCTTCCTTTCTACCTTTTTTACGATGTCTACAAATATATTTAATTATGTTTCCTTCAGCAAAAGATAAGTTATTAGCATTTATAAATTGTGCGGGTTGTATTTTAAAATCTTTATAATGATCCCCGCCTTTATCCCATATTTTCATAAGTCATAATACCTTTCCGTTTGAGGTTGCATAATGTGTAAATTTTGTTTTGCCCGAGTTGCTCCTACATAAAAGACCCTATGTTCCGTAGAAGGAAATCTTTCATATTCTTTGTATGCCGCATAAGAAATGTCAGGAACCAATAAGATATTATCATCTTCACCACCCTTCATAGAGTGTATGGTATTTAATTTAAGGCGAGGAGACCTCACATTGTCCCCACGTTTTAAAGCATTTAAAATATAATTTTGTGTTTGTAATCCTATCTTCCCAAGAACTTGGTGCCATCTTTTAGAACCATCGACCAATAACCCCAGGTTACTACGCATGTAATCTATAGTTAACAACATATCTCCGCTTATGTTTAGTAAAGGTTGAGACCGTGGGCCAAACCCTCGTTTAAATCCTTCTCCTACATCCATCAAAGAATAAATAGTACGAACTTCTTGTACCGTTATTTCTTTTCCTTTACACAAATTTTCCCACGCTATGATAGCTTCGTAATGTTTTCTAGGAATACTAGGATGGCCATTCCTACTATAGATCCATCCCTCGTTTATAAGTTCTGCTGCGTATCTATCTAAAATACGATTAGTTCTAGCAAGTATTGTCCACTCACCTTCATCAATAGGAACATCTTCTAATCGTAAATGAAAATTAACCGAACCTTCTTTAGGATTAGGTTGCCATTTTTTAGGAGCTCTATCTTCTATTTGTAATACAATAGACTGAGCTAAATCAAAAACTGGAGGTGGAATTCTATAAGATTGACTCAAAACTTCTTTTTCCTTTGTCGCATTTAAAAAAGCTTTAACATCAGCCCCTTGAAAATTCATTATAGCTTGGTCATCATCTCCTGTAAATATTTGTGTTGAAGGACCTTTACGTAATACATCTATCATTTTCCACTGTAAAGTAGATAAGTCCTGGGCTTCATCTACAATCAAAACATCTATATCTGGCGGAGAGTCTTGCAATACAAATTTTTCTATCATATCTGTAAAATCTATTTTTTTATGGACTTTTTTATAACTTTTATAAGCACGTATGAGTTGCGTGAGTTCACTGTAATGTAAGTTATAGTCTCCGGTTTCTTGAAAAACATCTTCTAATGATTTATTTTTACTTCTTGACAATTGATACATATTAAGATAGGCATCTCCTTTTTTGTACCCTATGTAGTCAAAATCACTTTCTGCATCAGAAGTACTACTACTAAAATCTAAACCCACCTCGTATCCTATGTGCTTGATATCACTTGAACGAATAACATCCGAAGGTTTATAGCCTAATGATTTAAAGGCCATAGAATGTAATGTCTGAAAATAAGGTAGTTGATCTTCTTCTATATTCCAATCGTTACAAACACGTTCTCGACTTTCTGTAGCTGCTTTTTTAGTAAACGATACACAGGCTATCTTATTAGGATCGACTCCTTCTTTAATATATTCTTGGATTAAATTAGAATTTGTTTGTGTCTTGCCACATCCAGGCGGACCTAATATTGTTTTTATTTCATTCACTTGAGGGCTCCCATCTAAATTTTAACTGACCATAAATAGGTTGCCAATCTCTTTTTATACCATCTCTTTTTGTTTTGTTTTTCCAGGTATTATGCGGTTGTGTTTCTCCTAGTATTTTCCAACCGGCTCCTTTTAAGCTAGATCCAGATTCTGTTTGTAATGTATAGGTAACCATTCTTTTACCGCCCATTTGTTGCCAGATACGCCAACACCTTCCATATAAAAAAGAACAAGTGTTTTTAGGAGCAGTATCTAAAACACATACTCTTAAAACTTCAGCAGTCAATCCATTATCTAATGTGGCTGATATAGGTCTACCTACAATAGCCACACCAAATAATTGCTCTACTGTTGCACCTATTGCAAACTTACCTCCTTGAGTAGGTTTATTATGACGATGAAAGTTTTTTACAAATTCATTTGCTTCAGCTATTGACATAGGTACTACAGTTAAACTCAAAATGGTGGCTCCTCATCGTTTTCTTTAAAGGTTACTTCTGGTAATTCTACCTCACCTTTTTTTATCTCAGGTACAAACCAACACCGAACTGTTTGCCATTTATCTTTGTTATCTTTAAACCTAAATTGTTTATCGGCAGTTCCGCCATTGTTCATTTCTTTTAATCTCTCTGTAATCTGACCGCGTGTATATATCGTAAAGTTATTTCTCTTTAAAAAATCTTGTAAGGCACTTAATCTAAAATAAGTGAACCCTTCTTCTGTCCAAGGTTTACCCGTTGATATTTCTTCAGGACTTCGTGCTTGTAATCGTGCAGTACAAAACGATTCCATAAGTTCATAGAATTGACCTTTTTGTGTTAACTCCTCTGGAACAGCTATCCGTGTGGCCGTGTCAAGTAAAATATCTACTAATTCTCGCCATTCATTATCTTTCATACGTGCAGGCATTTTATACATTTGTTCCATACAAGCCCGTTGAAAATCTACTTGCATTTGTAATTGACGTGTACTTAACTCTAATCGTGCTCCGTCTACATCAATAAACCAAACAGGTGGCTCTGATTCTACAACAGTAAGACCACCTAATGTAGGAAAGGATTGACCAGAACCTATTCCGTATTTCCTAGAACGACACATAGACTTATTGCAATGACTCTTTAACGGTTCTTGTTTGCACGTATAATAATATTCTTTTTTTTCTAACTGATTTTGTATGGTTACTATTTCTTTGGCGGGCAACGGTGGAGTACAATACTCTTGATTATGTTTTTCAAGTAAATCTTTCCAAGCATCTGGGCTTGACATTTTATAAAACAACCCTACGTTTAACATAGCATTATTTCTTCCGCCTTCTGGAACCCCGTATTCTGTTAATTGTTGTAGACATGGAGGACCTTGAGGTAAAACATCTGGACTTACTCCTAATTGTAATTCTTTTAATTGTTGAGAACTAATACGATTTTTTTCTGCTTTAGTAAGAAAATCTTCTAATAGAATGTCGTCACCGTTAGATGTAATTGCGTAACGTGTTGTATGTGTACTATTAAAGTAAGGAAGGTTTATAAAGTTTCCTACATCGCCACGTTCTACTATCACCTCTTCTTGCTTAGGAAATATCTCACATTGACCAAACCCCAGGGCTGATGCAAACTCAGATAACCTATCGCGTAATTCTGCTGCAGATATTTTTTCTTTTAAAAATATATAAAAATGTGCTCCGCCTGACTTAGACCGACACACAGTTAATGGTAACTTTAATCGTTTAATGCTTTTGGCTATTTTAGGTAAATCTAAATTGTAATCATCGATATCAAGTGCTCCAAATAAGCATTGATTATTTTCATCTATAGGTATACTGCCTATCCCTAACTTACCGTCTAAGTGTGACTGCACAAGGTCCACGGTCAACGGTTCACGAACAATAACGTATTTCGCTTGTTGCTTACCATTCCGTTGGTTTTTTAAAACCTCTGTTTGTCCGTGTGCTCCCGTAAATCCTTTAAATAGATCCAAGAAACGTTTTGCATTACTACTCATAAGAAGTGTGACCCCCTTTGCAGAGGGTCACTATCCAACTAGAATGGAACTTCGTCAGAGTTAGCATCAGCTGGTAATGCTACTCGCATCTCTCCACTTTTAATACTCGTATGCGTACCTTTAGCATCGTTATAAGCCTCCATACTATCTATTTGTCTAGCATGACTTATTGACCATGAATGCCATGATCCTTTATCATTACCGTCTTCAGAAGATGTCAGTTTATAAATGTTTGAGAAAGAAGGCAAGGTAACTCCATTAGACTTTTGCATCATCATAATAGAGTTCCATCCACGAGACTTTTTTAATTGCGTTTTCTTCATGTCAACAATTGCATTTTCTAAAGTCCCGTCCTTATGAATTACCTTTACATAATGTTGAGCAGTTCTTACTAACTCATTACCATTATCTAAAAGTTCTAATCCCGTATCTTTATCTCTTACCACTTTCTGTACTTCTGGTGAAGCAGCGTTGAGTTCGCCAACAAAACCTCCGCCTTGAGTTCGAGGTACAAACTCTAAAAGTTTTAGTTGATAATATATGGGTATTACTTCAATACCTTCTTCCGCAGACCAAAACTTTTTAGTCACAGTATTAAAGATATCTCCTTGTGAAGCCCCCTGGATAAACCCTGGGTCTGTCTTTTTAAGTTGAGGACTCAGTGCTTGAATTATTCTAATAAAAGGTATTTGAATATCTGCACTTGACATTTCTTCAAACCCACTTCCAGAATCCGCTTCAAAAGCTTTTATTAAATCTGTACTACTTGGTGTTTTATTCTCGGCCATTATTTTTCTCCCTTAATTTTTGCTACTTGTCCAACAAAAGCATTGAACAATTCTAAGTTAATATTTTGATTAGATTCGACTCTTTCTCTAATTAATTTTTTTAAAGTTGGAGGCTCAATCCACGTCCGTGCAGTTGTATCCAAACCTCTGTCATCTAAATCGGCTTGTAATGCTTTTGCACTATTGTCTTCGTTAATTCCAAAAGAAACTTCAATTTTATTCTTAATGAAATCCTCGCATCCTATTTCACGTAAATGGTTTAAAGCATTAACTTTATCAATAGGATCTTTAGGCATGGAAGCTTGCACAAAGTTAGACAGTGATACGGAACTTCCGTCTACCACTACTTTATCCATTCCCATTTCCATCATCTTTGCCGGAATTAAATCAAACAAATATTTTTGACGTTTTGCACGTAAAGTTTTTAAATCTTCTTCCAGATCTGCAACTTTAATATCAAGTTCTGCTGTAGCTCGAATTAAGTCACTTAATTCTTTTCCCCCCTCGGTCGATAATGATTCAAAGGATTCTGCATCTGCTGTAACATTTTTCCAAACGTCATTCTTATTATCTATAGGCATAGTATCTCCTCTACAGGTTAATGGTTAAGTTCTTCAATGCCTCCTCGAATAGACAAACGAACAGGATAATAAAGTCTTTCTATTTTATCCCATTTAAGAATGTTTACTCTACCTGAGTTTGCATCAGCTGCGATCGCAAAAGCAACACCTATTATTGCGGGGTCGCCTATTGCTAACAACCAATCACTTTCATCAAAAGTCCGCAGCTTGCGTTTAATTTGTTCTACAAGCCTTCCTGGATTAAGATGCAGTTGATCGGATTGATTCGTTAAGGGAATTAAATCCCCCCACTGAGTAGCAGAAACAATATCCACTCTGGGATTTTCTTGTGCTACATAAACTTTCTTCATTATAAATTCTCCTTCAATTTCTACGTAAGATTAAAAGTAATATATATTATTATGATTGTAAAGAAAATAATTTGCATATCATAGTTTTTCATGGTAGATATACTATAATACATAACAAATGGAGCATCATATGCAATTTAAAAAAAATAGTTTTCTGGGTTGGTTGTTTGGAGCAATGGAAGAAAAACCTATTGAAGACATGACAAAAGACGAATTAGAAAATAAAGGTCGCAGCATAGGAATAGAATTAGATAAAAGAAGAACTACAGAAGCTTTAATTATACAACTAAAGAAACAAATGAAAAAACAAAAATAGTTGAAATACGTTTTTAAAACAAAACCTTTTCAGCATCAAGCCGATGTTTTGAAACAATCTTGGAGTGCTCTTTACTGGGCATACTTTATGGAAATGGGTACGGGCAAGTCTAAAGTTTGCATTGATAATGCAGGCATACTTTATGAACGTGGACTTATAGATACGTTTATTGTTGTTGCTCCTAAAGGTGTTTATAGAAACTGGGCTACAATAGAAATACCTGCTCACATGCCTGACCGTATAGAACAAGACATTTGTATGTGGACTTCTACACCTACGAAAGAACAGAAAATAAATTTAGCGTTGTTGTTAGAACCTAAAGAAACCGATCATTTACGAGTTTTGGTTATGAACATTGAGGCTCTTTCAACGCCTAAAGGCACACGGTTTTTGGACAAAGTGTTGGACCAGGGGACTTGTTTATTAGCTATTGACGAATCCACAGCTATTAAAAGTCCAAAGGCTCGTCGTACGAAAGCCGTAATAAAGATAGGAAAAAAAGCTAAGTACAAGCGTATTCTTACTGGTTTTCCTGTTACACAATCGCCTATGGATTTATGGGCGCAATGTAATTTCCTACACCCAACTTTGTTAGGAGAAGATGTAGGAGATAATTACTTTCAATTCCAATATCGTTATGCAATTTTGAAGAAACGATCAGTAGGATCACATTCTTTTAATATGTTAGTAGGATATCGTAATCTTGATGCTTTGTCTGATATTATTAAAAAATTTTCTTCTCGTGTCATGAAAGCGGATTGTTTGGACTTACCTGATAAAATTTATACGCAAAGGCAAGTTCAGTTGACACCCGATCAAGCACGCATATATAACGAGATAAAGGAATATGCTCTGGCACATTTGGGGGACGATGACTTTCTTACAGCCCCAAACGTCATGACCCAGTTAATAAGATTACAACAAGTGTTGTCAGGGCATACGAAAACAGATGAAGGCAAAGTTGTAGATATAAAAGATAATAGATTAAAAGAACTTATGGAATGTTTAGAAGATATTTCTGGTAAAGTTATTATCTGGTCTCGTTTTCGTTATGATATTGAAAGAATAAAAAATGAATTAGTCAAGGTTTACGGACCCTTGTCCGCTGTAAGTTATTACGGTGATACAACTGATGAAGAAAGAAGTGGTGCCATTGAGCAATTTCAAAACGGAGAAGCTCAGTTTTTTATAGGCAATCCACAAACCGGTGGTTATGGTATAACATTGACCGCTGCAGAAACTGTAGTGTATTTTGCAAACAGTTTTGATTTGGCCGTACGTATGCAATCAGAAGATCGATGCCATCGTATTGGACAAACTAAGCATGTTACCTACATTGACCTCATTGCTGAAAAAACTATTGACGATAAAATAGTTAAATCTTTAAGAAGTAAAATGGATATAGCAAGTGTGGTTATGGGTGAAGAACTTAAACAATGGCTAACATAAGGAGTTTATAATGCCAGACATAAATAAATATAAAAGTGTTGCAGTACCAATTAACACATGGGAACGTTTAAAAGAATTATCTAAAACATCTCATAGGTCTCCGGCACAACAAATAGCTTTTCTTGTAGAATTAGCAGATGATTTACCTTCTGATGTAGAATTACTACGGGAAGTGTATAAAAATCATGCCTCTTGATTTTGAACCCCAGGATCTTATTACTTTTTACGAAGAGACAGAAGAGTTTGTTGCTCGTTCTAAAACTCTTCCTAATGAATTAAAGGTTGTTACTTTGTTTAGACTTGCGTTAGAGTTAGCAAGTAAAGATATGGGCCTTGTGGAAGCTGCATATTTAATGGCACGTTTGCAGCATACTACATTAGGAATAGCGTTAGGGAAGGATGATAGTTTTGAAGGAGTACTTCAAGAGTATTCAGAAAAAAAACCTACTATAAATTAAAGGTTTGTTTGTTGATTGATGATAAGAATAAAGCATGGGGGGAAGATGCTTTTATGGCTGATTCTTCCAAAAAGAAACAAGAACATTGGGCTAGTATTCTCTTTGAGTTGAGACAGAAATCTGGTTTGTCAAGAGTTCAATTAGCCGAAGAGTCTGGCGTTGGTGTGTCTACTATAGAAAACTATGAAAGAAAAAAGATTTCAGAACCCTCTATTTATAAAATGGAATTATTACTCCAGGCAATGGGGTATGAATTAGATGCTATCTTTGTAGAACACTAACGATAATTTGTAGATTGTACTGTCCACGGAGTCCAGGATTCTTTTTTACCACCGTGATATTCTCGAGCATGACCCTCACTAATTAATTTTTCGCATATGTTTTCGCCGTCTACAAAAGGCACAGCGAGGATCCTCCCGAACTTGCCCTTCCCGTCCTTTACCGTTTTGACAACGAATTTTTTCGGAAGCAATTCCTTAAGCCGTGCTTTCGCAGCCAAACCAAGAACTTTTTCTTCCTTATTCTTTGTGCGTGACTCCGGCGTATTAATTCCTTGTAAGCGAATTCTTTCGTTTGATAACGTAACTTTGAATCCCAAATCCACATCGACATCTATCGTGTCCCCATCTACAACTCTTCTTAAAGTACAATTATATTCAAACACCACACATCCCATCACAATTATTAAGTTGACCAAAGTCATCTTTGTTGTAAAAAAAT
>Ga0098054_1001024_pt1 | contig 14920 bp, 31 predicted proteins | sample 16_taG_FD_75048 | JGI IMG/M metagenome (GOLD analysis project Ga0098054, IMG submission 75048) | Marine viral communities from the Subarctic Pacific Ocean - 16_ETSP_OMZ_AT15313 metaG | ecosystem: Environmental > Aquatic > Marine > Oceanic | place: Pacific Ocean | collected 2015-01-18
AGGCGTAAGCTATGAGTAAATCAGTAAAAGGAGTAAGCTTATCTAGCTTAAATACTAGGCAGCAAGGAGCAATGAAGAGACATTCTAAGCACCATACAGCTAAACATTTAAGAGCAATGGTTAAATCCATGAAGAGAGGGAAGACATTTACCCAGTCTCATAAGATTGCTATGAAAAAAGTAGGTAAGTAGATGAACCCAAAAAATAATAAGAAAAGCAAAGACGCTCCACGCTTAACTAGTGCTCGCAAGGGTTATAAAGAAAGTTTGAGTGATATGCTGACACGACTAACTGAGTCTGTTGGATTCTTAGATAAGCTATACCATTCACCAGAAGAATCTTTTGACGAGAATATACGAGGTTCTTTTCTCGTTAAAACTCCTGAGGGTGATAAATGGGTACACCCAGAAGGTATAAAAGAGTTATGGAAACAGTCTGGTAAGCCTTTTATCTCTACTCATAACTATCCAGGTTTCGAACGAGCTGGATTTTTTCAACCTGGAGAAGCTGATTGGCATAGAGATAAAAAAACATTAAGTAATTTAGTTAACAAGCTATTCTTACAGGATCAGGTCTTTATACCAGAAGGTTTAGGGGGCGCTAGCTTGGCGGTAAGCGAGCTTGCCCATGCACTTAGATTTAAAGACCCGAAAAAATACTCTAAATACGAGACAAGAAAAGATTTATTAATGGGTAAGGGCTCTGAGCATGATGAAGGCTTTGATAGTTCTTTATATGGAAAACCTGGTACGGATGAATACCAAACCCATTCAGTAGTTGAACCAATTATTAGACAATGGTTAATAGATAACTACTCTACAAAAGAAGCTTGGTAAGAATAAGTAATGCCGAATAAAAGAACTTTACTTAATATCCTATCTGGTGGTAGATATTCTACATCACAAGACCTTCCAACAGCTAGAGAAGTTGGAAGCTCTGCGATAGATAGAATTATAGAGTCAGATAGAAAAAGAAAAAGTGAAGTCTTATTTAGCGGTGGTAAGAATATTTTTGGTAAACCAGCTAAAGAATTTACACAAGGAGATTTAGAAGATTTAATTACTGGAATTGCTGGAACTACAAAGCCAATAATGTCTGCTATAGGGTTAGGAAGAGAAGCTCCTCGTAATCCAATATATCATATAACAAATATGTCAAGCATGAAATCAATACTAGACAAAGGTGTTCAGGCTTTTGGAGGTAGAGCTTCGTTTACCAGAGACCCTAACTTGAAAAGAATATTTGGTAAAGGAGAGCAAAAATTGCAGCTTGTATTAGATAAAGATTTAATAGAAAAATCTGCTCGTAAAAAACTTTCTCCATTTAGTTTTAGGACAGACAACCCTAAATCAATTTCTAAGCTTAATGAATCAGAAGAAAGATTAATTAAAAGTAGAAGAGGGGCTCCTCTATCATCTATAAAAGCAATAAGAGTAAGAGGTGAGTATAGACCAATGGGGCAGTCGATGAAATCTTTCGTAGATGAACTCACTAAACAAAAGCTTAAATATGATGTAGATGATTATAAAACTCTTTTAACAAATGCGACTAGAAGAAATATTCCTGTGATTATTCCTGAAAGTGAGAGAAAGTTTGTAGGTGAAGTGTTAAAGAAAATAGATAGAGAAATAATAAAAGAAGGTCAATCAATATACTGGAAAACTTCGTCGATGAATCCTTCAGAGCTTATTAAACGAAATATATATTATACAGGCAAGAATAAGTAATGCCGAATAAAAAAGCAAAAGAGAGAAAGCGAAAGCGTAGAAAATTAGCAGTAGAAAATAAAACTCGTAAGAGATTAATGAAAAAGCTGCAGAAGGAAAAAGAAAATGCACAACAATAAATCTATAGATGACATAATGAGAGAGGCTAATATAGCTGAATTTATTTCATCTACAAAAAGAGACAATACTAATGTTGATGTTGGTAATGCTAATATAATTCCATCTAATATAGGAAGAATGAATATGGATGTTTTGCAGCAACTACTTAATATGGTAGAACCAACTAAGAAGCAGGATATGGGAACATATGGCGGAGGAACTGTTGGTGAGGTGGATAGTCCTATGACTTTACAAATGTTAATGAGAACGCAAGAGCCATTACCTCAAGATACTTCTGGTGTAGGTAGAATGGATATAAATACTCTTATGGAGATATTAAGAATGCAGGAGCCTGTTGCTCCTAGATAAAATTTAGGGGCACGGAACGAGCAAAACCGTACCCCTGGCGCACACACACGGAATAAAACTTATTTCTTTCTAGCTCTCGCAAGTTTTTTCTCTCTCTCCCTCCTAAGCTGGGAGGGCTTAGTATAAAATCTTCGCTCTTCCAGCTCTAGTAGTATACTACTTTCTCTAACCTTCTTTTTAAACTCAGATAACATCTTAGATAATGGTTTATTTTTTGTCTTTTTCACTACTATCATCACTTCTCCAATTATTATAAAACTCTTTTTCAGCCCATTTATCTGCCTTTATCTCCCACTTATTATTCGCATAAGGGTCTTTGCCGCAATGTACTGCCATAGTACCAGCTTGACAATATTTTCTTATAAACTTTTTAACACCTATTCTTCTAGCATCTAAAGCGTGTTTGCATTCGTGAAGAATAGTAAGCATAAAATCTTTTGCATCTCCAGATTTTAATTCTAAATCTTTAATAATTATTTTATCTTCTTCTGGAATATACATCGCCTTAACATCTAAGTCTTTATCCATTACTACAGTAGGGTATATACCGTAAGAGTGTATTATAGACTTTACAACTAAACTACGCAAAGTTAATTTCCTCTTTTATTTGTAAATTTTTATTCTTCTCGTGCTCATTCGCTTCGATTATTGTATTGAATAGCTTGCAGCTATCTCCAGAATATCCCATCTCTACTGAACCAGGTGTACCATATCTATTCTTAGACACTATCAACATAATCTCATTCGGCATCCATATCCTACCATTAGAATCTTCTTCTCCATATCTAGAAACATAGGGATAGTGCGTGAACACTACCATTTCCGCATCTTGTTCGAGTGATCCAGACTCCGCTAGGTCTGACAATCTTGGCGTTGCATCTATCCTATGTTCTATGTTTCTATTAAGCTGTGAAACTAAGATTACGCACATATCATCGCCTTTGGCGAGCCACTTATATCGCATAGTTGTTTCACGTATCTTGTGTCTTAAGTCTCTGTTGTCTCTAGATGGGTATTCTATTAGCCCTATATGGTCATCTATCACAACATCTGGTTTAATTCTTTTTATCTCGTTAAATGTTTCTTGCATATCCCTAATAGCATCATACATAAATAATTTATCTTTATAGTTTTTCTTTATGTAATCCATTGCTCTATGTATCTCTGGCATAGCTTCTTTAGTTCCGTGTCTAAGTCCTTTGTATGATAAACTATCTGATTCCATAGCAATAAACTTCTTCATCATCTCTGTATTTGGCATCTCTCTATTGAACATTATAACTTTCTTACCAGACAAAACTAACTGCCTAGCTATGTTTGCAGCTACAGTTGTCTTTCCATTCGCTGGTCTGCCAGCTATAATTGTTATTTCTCCTCTAGTCATTCCGTGTATTACAGTATCTAGCTTCTCCAAGCCAGTCTTTATAATACCTCTACTATTAAATATAGAATCATTAGTCTCATTAAGAACTTCATCTATATCAAAATCATTATTAGAAGGTCTTAATCCTATAAGATTTGAAGAGTCGTTATTCAGCTTGTTGATTAGAGAATTAAGGTCTATTGAATTATCTTCTGCAGTTTTTATAAGTTCATGAGAGTGAACTACCATCTTTCTCCGAAGCCAATGTTCGTGCAGTAGCCTAGCGTAATGCTCAGCTTGAGTATAGGTAGGTTCTTTAGTAAAGATTCCACTTATGGTATAGGATATTTCTTTATTACCATGCTTCTTAGATGGGAACTTATGTATAATAGAGACTACATCTATTACATCTCCATTCTTATCCATCTTCTTTATCGTTCTCCATATATCCCTATTGAAGCTACTATAAAATACATCGTCTTCTTCAATCCACTTGGATACTTTAACTATGTTCTCTGGTTTATTAATCAGACAACATAACAAAGACTCTTCTGTTTCTGTGTTGTGCATATATCCTCTTTTTTATATCCCTAAAACCTCATTTTCAGCCATCGATATCAATTCCATTTGCTGCTCTAATGTAAGCTCTAAGAAATCTATCTTGTGTAAATCGATAGCCATTCTATCTGCTACCTCTTGTACTAAGTCCCAAATTTTACTCATGCTTTGCTCCTTAATCTATTTTAGGTGGTATTCTATCCATCGTAACAAACTCGTGTCTCTTCTTCGCTGTCTTACTAGAGTTGTTGTTATTAATTATAGCGGCAAGGTACTTGAGACCTTTACCTTCTTGTGGAGAATTTGCTTTAATAAAGTTATTAATAGCCATCACTACCATATCTCCATCACAATTTTTTATCTGACTAAGAAACCCGTATATATCAGTTTCAGAGAATTTTATATTTCTATATTGATCAATCTCTTTTATGGCGTGGTCTATTAAATTCAAACATTCTTTACTATAAGCCATTCTCATATTTTGTATTTGCTGCGTATGCTTTTGTTTCTTTACTGTTGTTCCGCAGGTAGGGCACTTTTCTGTTTTTCTAGGCAAGCCATGCACTCCTTATTGTCTAATGGTATATTACAAAATACATCTCTATCCAGGTACTCAGATTTAATCTCGCCAGTCCACTCTTTATATAGATGGTACTCTCTTTTGCATTCCATACATCTAAAAGGTTTGTTTACCAATGTTGTATTTAACAGTTTTCTTGGTGCCTTTGATTTATTGTATGCTTGTAAGCCCTTAAAATCAAACCACTCATCATCGAAATAATTTAGAAGAGTTTCGATTTCTGCGTAATGCTTTACCATAGCATCTCTACTATAGTCTGCGTAGTTAGCCCTAGTCTCTCTTACTCTTTTGAGTTTTGAAGAGAAAGAGATTTCACCATCTCTAACCATTCTTCGTACCTCTGGATCACGTATATCTGCCCTCTGTCTTCTTTTACCAGCTGTATGTCTACTTCCTGTGTGGGTTTCAGCCATTTTGCTACCCTCTTTCTTACTTTACATTGTGCTTTGTATTCGTTAATCATCAAGTCTACTTGCTCATTTTGTCCCATAGACCTTCCATCCGAGCCCCATGCTCGCTTTGAATTTAATTCCATCTGATTAGCGATATCAACGCATTCTCTTTCAAATCTGTTTCCCTTTTGCTTACTCTTACTAGCCATTATAAATACCTCCACATAGACAAGCGCTGCTTGACTTCATATTTCTTTCTATCCAAAATCTATAATCAGCCTCAGCTCTATCATAGTAGCTATAACAATCTCCGCATAATATAAAATGTTTTCTATTATGAATAAAGTTATTATCACAGAGAAGTAGTGGAACCCATCTTTCACTATCACTTCTCTCGCACCACGAACAATTCTTAGGTAGGTTTTTCGCTATTCTTTGACTCAGCCATCGGTGTATCTTCTGCGATTTCATTTTTCATTTTCTCCGTTTTGGCTTCCATAAATTTAGCCAGTTTCTCTGTTTCTTTTTTCATTTCTAAATAGTTTTCTATTAATATTCTTAACGTATCTGTTGTATAGTTTATAGAACTGAGTACATTAAAAATAGTCTGCATATCTGCTTGCAGCTCTTTTATTGTTGGTTTCTTTTTTTTGTTTTTCATAATTTTTATGGCGGAGAGAAGACGCCAATCCAAGATTAAATGCCAACCTAACTAACCAAGTATTTTATAATTTATACCCATGTTAATTAAGTCTATTATTTAATATCTCTCCACCAATTCTCTTAGCTCCTCAAAAAGATGATTCTTCATATCCATAGAATCTTTTATTTGTTGAGTCTCTAAACCTTTCATATCTTTTTCTAAGTTTAAACAATAGTAATTTATCTTCTCTTCCAGAGAGTTCGTAGATCGGAGTGCCTGGCGAGACTTCAATCTTTGCCTCAACCATCTCATCAATCCCTCTCTTCCATCCCATTAGACTGCACATTTGATTCTCTATTTCTACCCACTTTTCTACCTTCATTATTATCCTCTCTAAATTTTACCATTAGACCTCTCTTCTCTGCTTGAGTCCATATAAATCTAATGAAATTATCTATATCTTCTTGTGTGTTACCGTCACCTTTCTCTATGAGTAAAGATTCTAAATCTTCTACCATTTTAAATTTCATAAATATATCCTTTTTACTACTTCATAAACTACGTTAGTTGTAACTGCGTTTCCAAGGGCTTTATATCTTTGCGTATCAGATAATCCCTCTGTCCAACCATCTGGAAAGCCTTGCAGCCTCTCACATTCAAGTGGAGTAAGCCTTCTAATGTTTGATTTCTGTAGTGTGTACTGCTTCATATTTGTATCTAGTGTTTGTGCCACTTTTCTACCTACCCTACCTCTTCTAGTCTTTGAGCTAGGCACAGATAGGTTTATAGAGTCTCCTTCTTCAGCTAAAGCATAGCCTTTCTTGGTAGCCTCTTTTACTTTTATTTTGGTAGCACCAGTTCTCTGTCCCATATTATCAAATCCTTTATAATAGTTAGCATCGAGGCAAGTAGATGTATCACTTAATATCACTTCTCCTTTTCTAAACCTAGCACCTACATTATAAAGACCAGTCTTAGCACCTATACCACCACCTTCAGACTTTAATGTTGTAGATATTCCGTCTTGATCATAGACACGATATGCTTGAGCTACGTTCTTAGTGAGCTCTATCGGTTTGTTCTCTCTATTATTCTCTTGAACGACTTGCCCGATAGGTAATACTTCTCGTCCACTTCCTCCTCCAAGATGTCCGATAATATACAATCGCTCCCTATTCTGTGGGACTCCGTAGTTCTTACTATTAAGTAGCTCCCATTGCACCATATACCCAAGGTCGGAGAGAACCCTAAGGATTGTCTGGAAAGTTCTTCCAGACTCATGAGAAAGTAAGCCTCGTACATTTTCGAGTATAATATGTTTTGGTTTCTTGTGCTCAAGAATCCTTGCGATATCAAAAAAGAGCGTACCTCTCGTGTCTTCAAATCCTTTTCTCTTTCCAGCAATGCTGAAAGCTTGACAAGGAAATCCTCCAACGAGTAAGTCGAAGTCTGGTAACTCTCGTTCGTTAATTTTAGTTGCGTCGCCATAGTTTTTAACACCCTTAAAACTCCTTTCATATATTTTAGTTGTGTATTTATCTATCTCAGAATAGCCTACAAATTTAGCATCTGGTATAGCTCGTTTTATTCCCAATTCAAATCCTCCTATTCCAGAGAACATTGAAAATACTTTCATCTAACCTCCTTTTCTTCTATTGGTTTAATGTTAGTATGCTCTTTACAGTCAGAGCATATATCAGTTAGAATTATTTTTGAATCGCAGCACTCACTCTTTGGATATTCTTTATCCTCTAGTACCCTTGCGATTCCTCTAAATCTTCTTCTTCTGTCTTGTTCTTCTATTAATTTATTCTTCCAGTATCCCATAAAAATCCTCTAAAATATCAGACACCCTTATATTGTTTCTCTTCGTCTGGTTTAAGTGATATATTGAATGTATAAATTTCTCTTTCATTACCTGTAGGGATTGTTATTTCATTAGAATGTTGAAACCCTACGTATTCAAAATTAATTTTGTGCTCAACTAATATATCTAAAAATTCACTATACGTCATAACCTACTCTCTTTAATTGAGGGCACATAGAAAAATAATATAAAAATATGTGCCCTCTTTTCCCTTACTCGACAACTAGAAAGGCAAATCTTTCAATCTTCTCTTTTGCCCATCCCACTTAAAGATACTTCCAGCTCTAGGAGTTGTTCTTTCCTTGTTCTCATTATCTGTCCAATTACTATGATACACATCTATAATAACTGGAACTCCTACTATATCGCTCTCATCTACACTAGGGAGAAAGAATCTTCCTTCTTCATCTTCCTCTAGTTCAATACCGAAAGACTCTACTAGCTCCATATATGATTTATTAGAGCCACTATTTTCTTCTAGGGCTGGGTATGTTTCGGGGTTAGGCTTTTTAAATCTAAAGAATCCTTTAGACCTTAACTTCTTACCTACGAAAGCCTTGCCGCTAACTTCTTTGCCGTCTTTCTCGTAGGTATAATCTGAGTTTTCCTCAGCTATCTCAAACGTAACTTCATATACATCTGCTAGATATTTACTTCTTACCACTAAGTCTTCTTTAAGAGTTAGCTCAGTAGCATAGGCTTTATAACTACCCTCTGGCATAACTCCAGAGAAGTCTGCTGCTGGGTCGTAATAAGCCTCTGATGAAGAATCTAGTATACTATCTACATTACTCATCTACGCTCTCCTTTTCTTCTTTTGGTTTGGCAAGCTCTAATAATCTATTTTGTACAGAATTAAAGTTTGCTCTATTAATTTTTCCTCCAAGCACTTGAGACCTTAGCTTCTCTACTACATCTTTGTCTCCAGTTTTTTCTGCTAGTTTTACCAGCTGATCTATCTCAGATTGTTCTAGTGATGTGTCTGGCAAGTCTTCCCCAGCAAATATATATAACCCTAATCCGTGTAGAGCTATTGCTTTTGCTAGACATCTTTGTATAGATGTATTAACTTGAAACGCATCTGGTGTCTTAATCGGTTGGTTTCTATTATCTAAAACTGGGTGAACTTGTTCTCTAGTAATCTCGTTCACAGTTACAGACACTTTTACGAAACAACCAGCTTGTGTCTGCATATAAGGTTGTCTACTACCTTCGACTCCCCATTCGTGAACTTTCCAGGTAGCATTAGGAGATACTCTAAGTAACTCTCTAACTGCCCAAGCCCAACTTAGATAAGTAAATCTACCTTTTTTCTCAGACTTTTCTGATACATCTACTTTATCTAGAACTTCAAATACATTATTCTCCATAAGTATTTATTCTCCTTAAACCCAAGGACAGAGATGTCTTACGTCGCAGAAACGCTGACACTTGATTCCATCCCAAGTTTCTTTATCGTTGCATTTATTAGGTACTTTCTTACTCTCTAGAGCTTCTAGTAACCTATCTCTTTTCTCTTTAAAGAAGTCTAACAAGTGGTCGTTATGTATGTATGGGACTTCAACTAAATATATATTCCTCTCTATGCCTCTATCTCTAGCGGCTACTAAGCCACCATCTCTAACTGTCATTTGTACATACATTTTTTCTACTTGTTTTCCAGTAGACTCTAACATAAATCTATACATATTTATTTGTAGAGCCCAATCACCCATATCTGCTTTCTCTGGATTCTGGAAATACCTCTTTACTTTTTTTGGAGTACCAGCTTTTCCCCACCTACCACTTCTCTTATAGATTGCACCACTAGGGTCATCTTCTAAATAGAATTCCATTCCTAGTACTTGAGATGCTTTATAAGAGCCAGTATTTTTATAGTCAACTAGAGTCTTAGTATTACTATCGTATAAGTCTACAATCCCAGTAATTTCTATTCCTTCTAAAGAGACTTCTGCTTCATCTTCACTTGCATTATTCTCTAGTATTCTATGGTGCATAGTTCCAGCCAGAGAGAAAGCATATTCCTGAGGGTCTATATGATAGACCTCAGTTCTTTGTAGATATGCCTGGCACGTACCATTAATTAACTCTGTAACAGATGGCTTTCTATCTGGATCTCTCTGTTTAGCCATCTCCTCTAGAGCAGTTACGTACACTCCCATTCTTTCTATGTCTAGCTTTTTATTTTCTAGAGCATCTTCGAACGAGATTTCATCTCCCTCTGGATATTTAAAACCTATTGCTGGCATTTATTTTCCTTAGTTATTATTTATTGTTCTTATGCTATGATACAATATAAACATTATTAAACTTTTCTTGCAACAATTTAATTTACCTGTTGACAAACTATCATTATAAGCATATATTGTAAGTACGTAGGGCGAATATATATAATATATATATACTATTTATATATAATATTCTATAGCTTCGTAATCCTCTTTCTTCTCATAGTTATAGAACTTCCTCATTCTCTTATCAACGTATCCAAGAACGCCTTTGTCTAGACCTAGCAACTCAAAGAACTCTGAATATGTTAAGTCTCTTTCTTGGATTATATCTAGCAAAGGGTTATTCTCTGGTTTCATAGATATCTCTTTAGCTTTATCTACGATTGCAGTACATATCTTAATCCAATTAATTATCTTAATAGGGTTAATAGTCGCAGAGTGATACCTAAACTCTATAGAGCCGTGTATTATTCTAGCGTGCATATTCATTCCACAATATCTAGAGTTATTGTATTTCTCCATAGAAGGGTCTACTCCCCAAGAAGCATACCAACTATCTATAAACTCTTCATTATTAGATATCCTAAGAATCGACTCTCTACTCATTGGTATTCTCCTACACCACCTACCATTATTTCTAGATGGAGGTAGCATCATATAGATAATACTCTGTACAGATTTACCTATAAGTAGTGCGTATTTAAGACCTTTGTAATCTAAGTCTCTTCCGTCTACGTGTACGTGCATCCCACAACTTCTATTAACAGAGAAGCCTTCGCTTACAAATCCAGATAGATATAAGACATCTTTATATAGTCCATCTCCATTAGATGGAGACCTAGATACAAACTCTACTCCTCTTGAACCATCTCCATGTGCCTCTATGCTGCCATCATGTACTGCTCTCCAGTTTCCTTCTACCTCTGCCTCATCCCAGTAATCCCATCCATCAGAGTAGCACTCTACTTCTAGACCAACCATTCTCTTAGACTTGATAAATCTAAAAGTTTCTGACGTATTATCCATATCTCTATGATGATAGCTGTCTAAATCTACTTCACCTCCATCTTCATAGCATCCATCACAGAGAGATTCACCTCTCTCTTCGTGCCAAATAGCATCATCATTATCCATCTCTGTATCACAATCAGCACAATACGTGTATCTCTCGCCATAGCACTCTTCGCAGTAGCAGTCTCCGTATTCTGTCCATCTTCTATAATCTCCATCACTCCACATCATCTCACCACATGAATTACAGCAACAAGTTTGGTCTACACAACCTTCACATAGGTTATCGTAGTCTTCTCCTTCTACTTCCCAGTCTGTATACTCGCCTTCTCTAGCTAGGTCTTGCTCGCAGCAATTACAAAGAATATCCTCTCTTACGACAGGATTATCTTCGCTAGTAGGATTAGGATTCTCTACATTACTTTCAGTAGGCATAAATCCTCCTCACGCTATTGCGTAGTTTGTAGTTATTACATAGAAAGCCATATAATTGACCTCTCTTAACCACCCTAGAGACTTAAGAGTTTTGTATATCTCATTTGGTTTAGTACTCTCTACCTTCACTCCTTCTATATCCTCTATCTGTTGAGCAACATATTTCAAATAAGATTCAAAGCTCTCAGTATCTACGAATGGATTTCTCTGAGCTTTTTCATATAGCTTCTTCATTACGTATAACTTCGAACGAACTCTGATCGGATTGCTTATACCAACAATAACTGCAGATTTCTTTTTCTTAACTCCAGAAACTGAATCGTCCTTGATTATCATTAGGCTTCTCCTCTCTCTCTTTACTATTATATGGTCTAGTGTAATTATATTGATTACAATCTTCGCATATATAATAGCCATCTATCTTATAAGAGACTCCACACCAATCTCCACACCAAGAGCACTCTATTCCGTGTTCTATCTCCTTATCTGATAGCTCGTTCTTATCATACTCACACTCTAAACAAACGAATTTGTCTTCCATATCGTAATAGATTAAGTCCCACCATTCTGTAGGTTTCTTACAATCTGAGCATTCTTCAGTCTTGTTGTAGTCTGTATTACCTACCGAACAATGATTATATCCACCATAATCTACTACGTAATTAGATGCAAGAGAGTTTGTATCGTACTTCTTTTTACTCCAATTTATCTTGTCAGAGAGTTTCTCTGTATCAAGAGTATATAGAGTATCGTTATTAGTCTCATGTACGTTTGCTTTTACACCAGTATTCTTCAGAGATTTCTTTAATATCTCTGGAGTAGAGGCATAAAATAAAACTCTCGCTTCTTTCCAATAGGCAAAAGCAGTTGGTCTACCTTTCTCTTTGAGTAGATTGAGAACATTGTTATTGTCTCTTACCCAGGAGAGTGCGTAGTCTCCATAGATTTCGTCTAGACATTCTTGAAGGTTCTCATTGGCATCAAATAGAGCAAATATAGATTGAGAATCTACCTTGTAAACTTTTTTCTTGTTTACAGAGATATCTTCGTGATTCCATATTACTCCATTATGAGTGCCTACGATAGAACCTATCCTGAAAGGGTGAGCATTTTCTAGAGAGACGCTACCGTGGGTAGCATATCTAGTGTGTCCCAGAACTATACTAGTCTCTGGGGTTAGCTCATCTCTGATCTTCTTCCAATCTTTATTCTTTACTAAATCGCTAGATTTAGATAGAGACTTAAAGATAATAGGATTACTTTCCTTTTTAAAGAAAGCTAGACCAGTAGATTGGTCTCCTCTAATGACTGACTCTTTAGTCAGATTAGTGAGAACTCTCTCTACCTTTTTCATCTGAGACTCTGTCTGTGCATTTTGCTTTTTAGCCATTCCGTATATAGCACACATCTATTTTCTCCTTATTCTAGTTGTTAGAGTATTACATCATAGGCTCTCCTATCTCAAGTAATACTCTAGGTTATTAGGTTTACTCCAACCATTACTTGAATAGAGTTTACACCCTACTCTCGCCAGGTTGTTTGTAAAGTCTTTATATGTTATAAAATTATTCATTCTCTATACTACGTCAAAACTCCTATTATCGTAATGAATAGTTACCTCCATAGATACTTCTCTATCTTGTTGGTCTTTAAAAGAGATTATATCTTTGCCTCTATCGTCCATACTTAGCTTGACGCTTTTTATCTCTTTTATATTTTTGTCTCCAAGCAATAATCGTAGAGCTTGAATTAAATTAGAATCGTCCATTTCTATCTCCTAAATTTATCCTCTAGCCAAGACTCTATTATCTTTGCTAGTAGAATTATATGGGTTATTACAAATGATACATATATATACACATAATGTGTAAATCCGTGTGGCTCTCCACACAAACCTAATAGATGTTTAATTGTCTCTAGCATCCGCAGCTACCAGATTTGCAGTTAGAATCTTTATTCTCTGTAGGAATTTTTCTACCATTATGGTCAAACCCGTAAACTGCTCTATTAAACCATTCGTCTCCTACTCTCACCACTCTACCATCTTTTACATACTCTACTATATAACACCATTTTCTAGCTCTAGAGTTATATCCTTTTAGCTTTACTTTACTACCATTGAGAGTATATTCTTTCTCTATATCAAAGTCTCTCATCTTTGCCATTCTTAGTAAAGCTTCCCATTCTTTAGTAATAACTTCTCCATCTTCTGATAGTATATTTACTTTCATTTGGAAAGTAGCTTCACTCTCTGAATAGCTACAATTACCTAAATCTATCTTTACGTTTAGCTTCTCTCCAACTGCTTTCAGAGCCTGGTTTCCTTGCTCTCTGATCGCTTTTAACGTCTCTTTATCTAGTGCCATCTCTATTTCTCCTTATTTTTTTTATTCTTTATTTTCTCTTTTAATCTAATCCACTTTTTTATTCTCTGAGTTAGACTCTTCATTTAGCTTTATCTTTCTCTCTATACCATATCGCATAGAGTCGTTTTTTGTTATAAGAGTTTGCCTTACTCTTGGTTATATCAAATCTTTTCATAGCCCACTCTACGAGATGTTCTTTTCTAGTATGTGGGCATCTATCGTAGCTGTATTGTATATTACTCATTCTCTGCGTGCCATTCCCAACTATCTTCCATCATCTCCACTTCTAGTCTTTCTATCTCTTCCTCTTCTGCTCTCTTCTTTTTTTCTTCTCTCTCATATTCGTGTATAAACCTCTCCTCTTCCATCTCTCCGTCTATTTCAATATTCCATCTAGCAGTATTTATCCATATATCAATACTCTCTGGCATTTTAATTCTATCTTTTTCTTCTCCGTAATTACGATAATATTCTACACAATAAAACTTAAGAGATATAGAGGGACTAATCTCTCCATTAAAACACCTTACGAATGTAAATTTGTGTCTATTCTTTTTATTTTTTCTCTCAGTTAAAGTCGCTAACATTATTTAGTCTCCTTATACAATTATATATTTTTTTAGCCATCTCGTTACATTTGCCGCTACCTTGGATATTCCATAGACCATCTTCTGCTCTCTCTAATCTTCTCCTTGTCTCGTATCCACCCTTCTGCTTTGCTTCTAGTCTATGAGCATCAAATAATAGATACTTTCCTACAGCCTCTAGCTCTTTTATAATAGGCGTGTCTTCGGTAGAGCTATTTTTTTTCTCCGATAGCCTTTCAGCCTCTAGTGCTTGTTCGTATGTTTGCATAATTTCTCCTTAATATCTAGTCCAATATTTGTCATAGAATGAATTAAACCATCTCTTATTATTTTCAGCTTCTACATTGTAGTCTATCCCTAAGCCACATATTCTAAATTCTATCCAATAGAGCATTTTATGGCTAGGGTTTTTTCCTATCTCTATTAAAAGAACTCTATATCTTTTAAATAGAACTAGCTCAAATCTAGAATATCTTGGAGAGATACCCAATTCTTCCAGTCTAGTTGTCCACTTAGGTCTTTTAACTCTAAATAAACCATTCCTAAATTTTATTCTTAGCATATTTATGGTCTCCTTATCTTAGTTTAATAAATTCTAGTACTCTATATATAAATGATTCTCTACAATAATTTTTATAGGATTGCATTATCGTATTTTGCTTTACTGCTGCGTATGTCCATCTCTCTCCGTG
>Ga0098054_1001025_pt1 | contig 14915 bp, 14 predicted proteins | sample 16_taG_FD_75048 | JGI IMG/M metagenome (GOLD analysis project Ga0098054, IMG submission 75048) | Marine viral communities from the Subarctic Pacific Ocean - 16_ETSP_OMZ_AT15313 metaG | ecosystem: Environmental > Aquatic > Marine > Oceanic | place: Pacific Ocean | collected 2015-01-18
CCTTGTGATTTGTTGGATTGTAATAGATCAATATTTATTAGACCTGGAGAACACGGCGGTCAAAAAACATTTGCAGACGCGTTGCAAAATCCTTCTTTTGCAAGGCCGGTGGAGGATCCGGGTGCGGCCGCTGCACTTGACCCGATGAGTGCTGATGATGACCCGGGTGAGATAATACCACCAGAACAGACGCCAGGCTCTGATCTTGTGGGCGAGCCAGGAGTAGGTATATATATAAAACCAAAAACTCCAAATTTAAAAATAGAGCGAACACAAGATGGCCAATATACAATTTCATATGGAAATATTTCAAAAAAACCAATTGAAGGAGAGCTGCAGCGACTTTTTGGCTACGCTAGTTGGGAAGATTATAAACGTGATAACTTTGAAGACCTAACAAAAGCCAAGAAAAGAGATGGTGAGGGGAATATTATATCCGCTCCGACTGTACAGCCTTTTCATGTTGCATATGCTTTAGAAGAGTTTGCGCAAGATTTTAAAATTGATGATTACGAATTAGTTGCCATACCAAAGGGACCGGCGCAGACTGGCGGGGAAGATCCGAACGACAGAGTATTAATTTCTATTGTTTCTTCTTTGCGTAAAGGGTTCTTTGGTGTCGATATGGGACAAGATGCCCTAGCCGCGAACGGTATATTGAATATGGCCATGTACAACCCAAGAGAGGGGCTGGTTAACAAAGAAATTATTGATAAAATTAAAACATCAGCTAATATTGGAGAAAAAATACAAAATTTATTTGATAACGCGATGTTTGTTAAACACCCGAATGGAAGTTACTGGAGGGGGGATCTACAAAGCCCTTATGTAACTAAAAATCGTGGAGAAGCCTTGGTTGTCAAGCCATCTGATGCTTCTGCCAACATGTCCATAGTCAATGAATCACTAGGAGGATCTCCAATAGTTCTTGTTGAACAGTTACTTGGTGGACTAGTGAAGGGGTTTAAACATCTTTGGAGATATCGTGGAGATTGGAAGGGGAGAGCGCTCCGTAGGGGAGCGAAGAAGTCGGCAGCCGAGCGAGCGGCGAAAGAGGCCGCAGAGGAGGCTGCAGAACAGTCTAGACGATGGAGAAGGATGAGCGCTGGTGAGAAGTTCAAGCATATTGGTGGTAAAGTTTTAGACAAAGCCGGGAAACCGTTTGAGGCTGCTGGAAAGGCCATTCCTGGTGGTGGTTTGTTATTGCCAATCGCCGGATGGATGGGCGGCGAATATGTAATAGAAAAATATGGAGAACGCGCGTGGGACTGGGTGGTCAATACTTTTGGGTTTGATCCTAGTGACCCGGATATGGAAGACAAAGTTCTAGAGCAGCTAGATAACCTTTCCCCAGAAGAGGCCGCGGAGATTCTCAGTACTCTGTCGGACGACGTCGGCCAAATAGACATAGCTTCCGCTGACGATCTAGAATATTATTTGCTGCCCGCTGGATGGAAAGGTGGCGGATTTTTAACTAGCGCAGAAGAAGTACTAGCTAAGAGAGTAGGAGCGAATCATTCTTCCGGCTTTATGGTGTCTCCCGCGGGAAAATCATCAGTATTAGATTTTAAAAAAGCTTTTAAAAAAATATCAAAATCGCCGGCGAAGAATATTCCAAAGACCCCGAAGGCTCCTGATCGTATAGGTTCAAGAACGAAAATAGCGCCTACTAACATATTGGTATTTGGACATAGCCAGGCTGGAAAATTTGGAAAATCCCTATCAAGCCAAGCCAAGGAGGCTGGAGCACGAATTACAAAAATAGTTAGATCTGGCCACAGTGACGGTGCCAGCAAGAAAGGTCTCGATAAGAAGTTGGATGATATTCCTAATAAAAAGTATTCGCATGCATATTTATTCCTCGGCGGTAATACAGGAGCGAAGGGACCAGATTATCAAGCAGCGAAAAAAAGAATTATTAATCATATGGCAACAGATCTTAGTATACCTAGAGAGAATTTAATGGTAATTTTACCACCGGTTAATTTAGATAACAAATATTCAAAAAGTCGTTTATCTCTGAACAAGAGAGCTGAAGAATATTTTCAATCTTTAGGGGTAAAGGTTTTACCACAAGTTATTGGAAATAAAGATGATTTTGCTAAAGATGGTTATCATATAGCTTCAACTTCTAGCCTAGCAAGAGCAGCTTCCAGTGATATGCTGACTTCTTTCTCTGTCTTTAAATCTACAACAGATCCCGCGCCGATATCCTTTGGTGGGGGGCCGCCTAGGCCGGTTGATAAGTCGAAACAAGATGCTGCAGTTGTTGTTGTTCACGAGGCAAAAAAGGCCGGCGTTGATCCACTTTTTGCCCTGACTGTGGCTAGAATTGAAAGTGGGCTCAACCCACTTTCAAATATAAGCAAGAAGACTAGATATAAAGGCTTATTTCAGTTTGGGAGTCAATATAAAGAAGAATGGCAAACAAAATATGGCCTAGAGTGGGACAAGGTGCACGACGCGAGTCATAGTGCCGCGGCGTTTATGAACGTAATAAAAGAAAAAATTAATACTCTTCGTTCGAGAGGAGTAATTAGCAGAAGCACTTCATCAAATGTAGACCCAAGTGAAGCATACCTAGTTTATCTTGCATGGCAGCAAGGTACCCATGGTATAACGCTAATCGTAAAGGCTGCTAGTTCCGGAACCAGTGTGCCCGATAGAATACAAAAAAATATGGATAACAACACATATCCAAAGACACCCAACATCTCTCCGAAAGGCTTTTTAGAAATGTGGAGTAGAAAAACCAAAGGGTATATGAATACTGTGAGAAGGAAATATGCAGCTGCCTTAGGTTCATCTCCATCACAGGGTGATTCACAGTCAGCACAAGCATCTTCATCTTTTTCATTCCTAGACTTTCTCAATGAAGAGACAAAAAATATTAAAAAGGAACAGAGTTATGAGTTGGCGAATTAATAGATATAATAAAAAATCATCTAAAAAATATGGTTGGCATCCTTCCTGGCTTAACGGACATCAGTGTGCTTCGGCGAATGCGCTAGAAATAGCTGAATTCAATAATCATCTAATTGATGCTATTAAATATTTTCAAAAGTTACATGGCCTAGACATAGATGGAAAAGTGGGCCCCATAACTTTCAGGCGTCTGTTGTCTGAAAGAGATTTACAAGAATCTGAAAATTATATTATTGTTAATGGAGAACAAATCGATATTGATTGGGATGCTAAGGTTGATTTAATGCCGGGCAACTGTTACAAATCATGGCGTAAACAGAGATCGCCGAAAATGATTGTAACACATTGGGATGCTACAACCTCTGCAGAAAAGTGTAAACGTGTTTTACAAGCGAGAAAAATATCAACACATTTTTGTATAGACAACGATGGAGTTATATATCAGTACGTCGATACCAACAATATCGCATGGCATGCCGGCGGGGTTAACAAATATTCAATCGGTATTGATTTTTCTAATGCGTATTATCTAAAATATAATGATTATTACGTTAAGAAGGGATTTAATAAAAGACCAATCTGCAAAGATAGCAGAGTCCATGGAATTAAGCTACGACCTCATTTAGGATATTATCCTGTACAAATTGAAGCCTATAAAAAATTAGTATCAGTTTTGTGTAGGGAATATGATATCCCCATTCAAACGCCAATGATAAATAAGAGAACAGAAGATGCAAACGTTGTACCAGAAGCCAGAAAAGGAAAATATGAAGGCATCGTCTGCCACTATCATGTAAGCAGAAATAAAATTGACTGTGCTGGTTTAAATTTAAAATCTATTATTGAGCAGCTTCACTGATAACTTCAAGCCTGCGCTTGTTGGCTTGGCCAACTAAAGCATATCGGATTGCTATGCGCTCAGTAATCCAAAGAATTTCGAAAGTCTTTTCATTCAATCTTTTTTTAACAATTCCAATAGGTTTTTCTTTTTGTTTGCTTAAACCCTTGAGGGTGACGAGATCGCCGGCTTTAATCTCCAACACAAATCCTCCATGTACATACTATATATAATATAGCTACGGAGAAATGTATGTTAACGTGTGAAAATAAATTATTTAATAAATTTTTGTTCCTTTCTCTAACCTTCTTGCTTATTAGTATTTTTGCAAATTCAGTTATTGCTTTTTCAGCTAAGCCGGCTAGCAAAAAAAACATTAGATCTCAAGAAAAAACTATTCATATTCAAGTACAACAAAGGCAAATAATAAATCATTTAGAAAGAATAGAAGATAAAATAGTAATTTCCGAAAAGAGAAACTAACATGCCTTCCATCAGAAATAAAAATATAAAACTAATTGAGCTAGATACATTATTAAAAACCGCTAGAAACCAAAGAAAGATTGTTTTTGGAACCAAAAAGAAAGCAAAAATTGAATTTGATAGAAAAGATACAGATTACTTAATAATTTCTGGAAGCTCAGCAGGATTAGTTTTATCTGGCTCAAATATAGCCTTCAGTGGTACCATGCAGCTACATGATGACGAAAAACTATATTTTGGCACTGATAATGATGCATTTATTGGATTTAATGAACAAGGTGATGATTATATGGTTATTTCCGGATCGTCTAAAGGTATAGTTTTATCTGGCTCAAATATAGCCTTCAGTGGTACCATGCAGCTACATGATGACGAAAAACTATATTTTGGTAGTGATAATGATGCATTTATTACATATTCTGAAACAGAATCTAATAAATTAATAATTTATAACTCTATTGGTGGCGCTTATTTTAGCGGCAGCTCAATTCATGTAGGTTCTTTGGGGGCCACGGCTACAACATATGAGCCTACTGTAACAACTCCAGTTACTGCTTTAGATGTTATAACAGATTTAACTGTTGTTGGTACAAGCTCAGGACATCCAATCACACAAATAGTGGATGGACAGGGCGGAGGAGAAATGATTAAGATGTCAACTTTTCACTCTTCTGTTGACACAAAAGGACAGGTTATTTATTATTATGGAGGCGGCGAGGCGTGGTGGGCGGCGGATCGAAGTAGTGCAACAGATTCTACTTCTCTTTTAGCTGTCGCATTAGATGTTGATGGAGGCGACGACGAGGGCTTGGTCTTATTGAGAGGTATATGTAGAATACCATCTACTTTGATGGATGCTTCTGGCAGTCCAGGTGCTGGACACGCTGGGGCGCCGATCTATCTTTCGACTACCGCTGGAAAATATACTGTGTCAGTATCATCTACAAATAATGACTATGTTAGAATAGTTGGGCATCTTTTAGACAGTGATGGCACAGACTTTTTAATTTACTTTAATCCATCAGCTGACTGGGTCAAGGTTACAGCATAATGGCTACAAAAATCTACGCAGCCACAACAGATGGTGGTATCCGCTCTTATGGACCTGATGATGAGGTATGGAATGGCGTACATGACAATGATGGCACTTCTCATGTTTTTGCAGTCCCGACGGTCGCTGACAGTATTATTTATGGCCCAACTGTAACTTTTGATGGTACTAATTATAATATATACAGAACTTTTTTTGCTTTTGATGTATCTGGCATCTCTTCTGCGCCTGGCTCAGCTACATTCAAATTTAAAACGATTTCTTATAGCAATGGTGATGTTATAGCAGTTAAAGCTACAAAGCCGGACACATCATCAAATATTGCCAACGCCGATTTTAATGAATTAGCTGGATGGACAGCCGGTTTTAATAATACTAACCTCACTGCGTATTCTGCCAAAATATCAGGAGCTGGAACAGGCACAGCTGTTCATACCATCACGCTTAATTCAACAGCTCTGAGCGATATGGCTTCGCTTAGTACGTTAGCTATTTGTTTGATGAACTACGATCATGATTATTTAGATAGTGCGCCTGGATCAAGTTTAGGAGTAAATCAACGATTTGGAATGTATTTCGCCGATAGTACGGGTACTAGCAATGATCCTTATATCGAATATACAGTTGGTTTTAGCCATGAAATTAGTGGTGTTTCTGGGGGTAATATTAACAGCGTTAGTGGTGTATCGGCCGCTAGTATTTCAAACCGTAGTGGGGTTGAATAATATTATGAAACTATTTACAGCGCAGTATTAAAGAGGATCACTATGACTCAAAGATTAGATATTAATAATATTAAAGATTGGCTTACTTTTGCCATGGCCGTAATAGCTACAGTTGCAGGTGTAATTTTTTGGATTGGCTCAGTAAACGATCCAAAATTTGAAGAAGTTGAAAATAATATTCAACTTCTTCGAGACGAGATCTCACAAATACGTCTTAACAACAATGAAATTCTAAGAATTGTTGGTCGTCTAGAGGGGAAGCTAGAAAATTAACTATTTTGAGTAGTATTTCTTAGTATTTCTAATATGGTGGTCGGCTACTGCAAACGCTCCCATATGAGCTTGTGTTCTAAAAATTCCACCAATAATCATCGCTGCAGTTTTAAAAACCATAACGAATACATAACTAATGATTGTCCATAGAGTCTTAAAAAGGGTACCCATATTTTCCTCCAAAATATTGTTATCTTCTTCTATTATTAATATAACAACAATTGTCTATAAAGGAAACTATTTATTTAGAAGACCTTGGGAAATTATAATTTTATGAAGATTAGCGATTTTTTAACAGTAAACGACAATTTGAATGAAGAAATTTGGATTGGCGCTGAAGGAGATATCCTAAAACCGGAGGTTTCTCGACATTTGATTTCGGTTGCTCAAGACTTCTTTAATGACTTGGGGCTTGAAGGTACCGAGTTAGAAGATATTACGTTTACTGGGTCTTTGGCAAATTTTAATTACACAAAATTTTCAGATATTGATTTACATTTGTTAGTTGATTTTACAAAAGTTGATGAAAATATAGAGTTAGTAAAAGAATTTTTCAATGCCAAGACATCAAATTGGAATAAAAAACATAATATTACAATTTTTGGATATGAAATTGAACTCTATATACAAGATTCTAATGAAATACACCACTCAACAGGTATATACTCAGTGTTAAATGATAGCTGGATAACAAAGCCAAATAGAATTGAACCGGAAATTGATGAAAATATGGTTAAAAGAAAAATAAAATCGTTTATCGATATGATTGATCGCACTGACGATAAGCTTGATTTGCAAAAGTACGAAGATGCAAACTTAGAAGCCAACAAATTAATTAAAAAAATTAAAAAATTTAGAAAATCCGGGCTTGAAGATCGTGGAGAGTACTCATATGAGAACTTGACTTTTAAATATTTAAGAAATCATGGTCACATTAAGGCTTTATTTGATATAAGAGACCAATCTTATGATAGAATGAATTCTTTAGGTGGAAAATATGATAAAAAATTCAAAATTTTTATAAAAAATGATGAAAACGCGGGTGAAACTGGCTTTCATAGCCTAAATGAGTTGGAAAAATTTCAAAAAAAGGTAAAAAGACGACATAAACGTATGAAAAGACGCCTAATTGGGCGCGGGAAGCAGAAAACTGGCCCAGCTTATCCAAAGAAACCTAATTATAAGAGATCAAAATCAGCTCCGCCTGGGTTTGGGGGTGTATAATGTTTAAAATTATTGGAAATCCGGAAGGTAGCGAACATTTAAGTGCTCTACACAAGCTTATTAAGCAGTTTGTTCCGTTTTCACAGAAAAAATTAGGTTTTGATCAGCCAGTCACCATTAATTTGCTAGCTGATCCAGAAAATGCGCTAAACCCTCTAGGAAAAACTGCTCATTATGAGCCAAATAGCAAAAAAATTACACTTTTCGTGGCAGGGAGACACCCTAAAGACATTATGCGCTCTTTATCACACGAATTGGTGCATCATGATCAAAATTGTAAGGGTCAGTTCACTAGTGGGACGAACACTGATCCAGGATATGCTCAAAATGATGAGCACCTAAGAAATATGGAAAAACAAGCCTATTTATTAGGTAATCTTCGTTTTCGTGATTGGGAAGACGGGATAAAGCAACAACAACAGGAGAATAAAAGAATGTCAGCAAAAAAACTCATCAATAAGATGACAAATGTTATATATGAAGCCCTTGAAGACCTTGAAGAAGGTAAAGATCACGATTGTGATAAGGAGCATCCGAATATTTCTCATAAAGAATGGGAAGAAAAACAAGAAAAGCTAGCCGAGCAAGATGAGCTTGAAGAAACCAATGAAAGTTTAAATGAGGATGGGGGCCCTTGTTCAAAAGCAAAGAATCCTTGTCCTCCCAACCATAAATGTGCAGATAAAGGATATAAGGCTGACTGTATCCCCGAAAAAACCAACGAAAATTGGTTCAAAGGTGATAAAGATCAGCTTCTATTCGAAGAATTAACCAGAAAATGGACTAAAAAGAGGTAAATCATGGGCGGTTCAGGTGGACATATGTGGCATCCTTTTGATTGTCCGGATGTAAATTCAGGGCAAGACTTAATTACGTTCTTTGAAAAAAGTATTCGGTCTTTAAGGGAAGAAGGGTGTGCACTTAAAATTGATGGTGTAAACTTAAGCTTTCGTCTTGTTCAAAATCCTAGTTTATCTCCACCTTATGAGTTTGTTGTTGATCGTTCGTCAATGAAGCCTTTAGATGTTCAAGGGGTCACATCGGCAAATGCAGCTGAAAGATTTCCACCAAATCCGAAAACAGGGGCGCCACATGGAATGGTTGAAGCTACAGACATTCTTTTGGGTATTTTTAATAATGCTTTACCAGAAATTATGCCTGAATTAGAGCAATTAGAGCTAACTAGTCCGTATGATCCGGGTACTGGTACAGGCGGGCATTTTGGTCTATACCTTAATACTGAATTTGTTCGAAAGAAAATTAATGTTAGAGAATATCCATTTGATTTTATAGCTATTCATGGATTAAAGAAGTTTGTTCCAAAAGGTCCTAACTCTAGACATGGAGTTGATACAAGACAAGAATTAATAGATCAATGGAAGGAATTAGAAAAAAAAGGTGGAGACCCGACGGAAATACAAAATCTTAAAGATCAAATTCGTGCAGGAAAAAATTCTGATCAAAAAGTACTCAATACTATCCGAGACAAGGTAGAAAAATTTGCAAATGAGCAAGATTTTAAAATTTTTACAAGAATCCCTGCTTCTGTAAAAAGAGAAATTGCTTTAGAGGATGCCTTAAACGAACAATTTTTAATTCTTTACAGTTCAGAGATGCGTGATGAGGAAGAGCCTGGCGAAGCAGGAATTGGTGAAGGCAACCAGCAGAGTTTAAGGCAATGGTTAAGAGGTGTAAATGAAAGCCCTCTAGAAAAAGAGATTATAATTTCTGATTGGATGATAAATAAATATCCTAAAATGGCGCGGGTTCAAAAGGCCATGGCGAAAAACATTTATATTCAGGTTGGTTTAAAGGCGCCTCTTAACAAAATAATTTCTAAAACAAAGTTAGATCCATCAACAAAACAAATGGTACCCAGAACTGAAAAAGAACTAGAATACGATATCGAGGCAATTGCTGATTCTGCAGTAGTGTGGCATGCCACAAGAATTATGGGTAATACTATTTTAGATGCTATGGATTCAGAAGATTTTGGGCCTGTAAATAAACAAGAAGGCTGTGTTGTAGACGATCCAAATATTTGTGGCGGTATTCCTTTTAAAATTACTGGTAACTTTATTTTAGACGGTGTTGCAACTCCTTTTGAGGAAAACAAATACAGAACAGGTAAACTCCTTAAAGAGTTCACTTATGCAGATACACAAAAAACCAAAGGTGGAGCAAAATATGTGATTCTTATTCCCGGTGGATTCAAACCACCAACTGTCGGACACTATAACATGATCCAGCAATATGATAAAAACCCTAATGTTATAAAGATTTTTATAGTTGTTGGCTTCAAGCCTAGGGAAGGTGTCACCCATGAACAAAGCATGAGAATTTTTGACATATATGGAGGTTTTTCGGATAAGATCGAATTTAAAAATGCAGATGGTTATCCCACACCGATGACGGCCTGTTATGAGTTCATGAAAGATTCTGAATTTACCGGAAGGTTTCCAAATTCTGCCTGGTCTCTTGGCGCTAGCAACAAAGGTAAAGATAAAGATAGAATCTATGGTTTTGAAAAATACTTTAATGAAGATAATCCTGACTTAGTTGATGTTCAAGTAATAGCAGTTGACGCAGCAGAGGCATATGAAGTTGGTGGTGAGGCAGCCAGCGCCAGTAGGATGAGACAGGCTGTATTGGATAAAAATTGGAAAGAATTTAAATCTCTTCTTCCAAATGAGCATGTTTATAACGATGTATTAAATATTTTGAATATTGATGATGAGAGAGGGCAGGAACCAGAGGAGAGAAAACTAGATGAAAATTTTTTATCACTGGGCTCCCTATTTTCCTTGGTTGAAGAAGTTTCTGCTTCTGAGAGACGCGTTGGCGCCAAGACCAAGCATTTAATTGGAAAAGAAGACAAAGATCCAAAACAAGCATATGCAATTGCGAATTCTATGGAAGGCCGCGGAGAACTCAATGAAGTCGACGAAGCAAATTTAAGAGATCTAATTAGTGGGTACTTTGAAGGTTTAAAGGGTGTTGCTCTTCCCGGATGGTCTCAAATGGATGACAAAGAGAAAGAAGATCTTATTAACAAAACTGCAGACTTGATGGCCGGGGAAGTTGCAAGATCAGAAGAGGAAAGATCTAAAGAAACAGAAGAAAAAATTGAAAAACAACAAGGGGCGGCTAGCAGAGAACCAGGAGTAATAGAAGAGCCTTCCGAAGAGGAACAACTAGAAGAAACATCAGGTGTCGCCGCCGTAGAGGGTAGCCCCGGGGCAGGCGGACCATGGAATTTAAAAAAGAGGGATTTTTATGTATAACGAAGAAGAACAATTAAGGCTTTTGATAAGGAACGCTATTTTAATCAAAAACCTTAAAGAGAATAGAGAAGAACAACATTTAAGAAATTTTGTACGTCTTCTTCTAATAGAGGGGGATGTTGATTCAGACACCAAGCCGGCTCCGTATGAATCAACTCCTGTTAATATGTTGGCTGATGCGTTTAACCAAATTTTACCTGTTTTAAAGTCGGGATTGAGAAAACTAGCAAAACCAGAAGAGAGACGATCTTATAGAGATCATGTTATTGAAAAATTTAAATCAATTTTTGATGGTTTTGAATCCATGGATACGGGAGGGCCCGGGCCGACCCTAGGTGAAGGCGGTTTAAATGAACGAGATGAGCCCCGGCTGGGCCCGGCCGGTGCCGGAACCGACGATTGGTGGACCACACCGTTTGGACAAAAAGAAGAAGGCGGTGAAGAGGGTATAAAAGTTACTATTGACGATCCGTTTAGAATTATGCCTTCCGATGGAAAAGAGGATGATAGATTCAAGGACCCCGAGCCAGAACCCGGGGAAGAGCTAGAAAATGAATTCAAACGTTTTGCGAAGCCAGGTATGAACCCAACTGGTGCGCGAGTAGCCTTCGAAACAATTAACGATTCCAATATTCAATCTATCTTAGCTGATAAGAGAAAAACTCTTTTTGATGGAGATGATAGACAAGAATTTAAAGAGTACGCTTTGTATAATGTTGATTTGTGGCTTTTATCTTATGAAAAAGAGTTGGCCGATACAAAAGGTCAAGAGCCGGCGTTTACAGAGCCAGTAACTGAAAAACCAGCTGGGGCAAAAGTCGAACCTTCTGCTGCTGGATTTGAAGGTGGTGGCGAAGAAATGGGCATGGAACCCGGAATGGAAGAAGAGATGCCTGAAGAAGGACTCGGTACCGGCGGCGTACCGGAGATGTAGATGTGGGAAAATAAAAGAAGCAGGTTCAAGAAACCAAATCAAAATTATTATAGCATTGCCAAAAAATTGAAATCTGAAAATAGAATCAATGAACGTTTTGAAGTAATGCTTTCTTCTTTAACAATGGAAGAGATTATAGGTCTTCGCTTGGAGCTGGCAGCAAGAACAGTAAATCATAAATTATATGGCATGAATCTTTGGCATTCAGTTCAAGATATAGTTCGCGACGCTGTTCTTAAATATGCTCATTCAGCTTCTAGAACCAAAGGAGAGGCAGCTGCCTTTCTTGGGGTTGATAAGTCTTTATTCAAAAAGTTACTAAAGAAATATAATATAACTAATTACTTTACAAAGGAAAACTAATTCTATGTCTAAAAAGTTCTCAAAAGAGTTTATTCGCGAAATCGTAAAGCAAGAATTAATCAATGTTTTGAAAGAACAGACTGGAACAAGGACAGCCACCATGCCACAGGGCCCTTTTACAAAAGGAGGAACTCCTCCGTTGGGAGATCCAACAGCGACTAGAGTAACCGGGCCTCCACGTGGGCCAGAAGGAACTAGAATGACTGGACCCCCTAGAGGAATGGTCGGTCCAGAAGGAACTAGAGTAACGGGTGCTCCTAGGATGTTTGGGCCTGAAGGTACAGCTGTAGATTTAAAGCCAAAAGGAATGAAGGGCGGTACGAAAGTAGGCGGTCGAGCGATGCAGAAGACGGCAGTTAAAAAAGCAACTCAAGCTGTTGGAAAAACTGGTCTAAAAAGAATCGGCGTCGCGTTGGCTACTCGGGCCGGAACACTGGCGGCCGGTACTGCTGCATCGGGTCCATTGGCTCCGATCGTCGGAGCAATAGGTACTGCATATATGGCTTGGGATATAGGATCGATGGTTTACAATTTATTTACTGACGATGATAGTAAAGAAGAGAGAGCAGACAAGGTTATACAGCATATCGTACAGATACCGCCAGAACAAGCTCAGCATGCTGCTATAAGAGCGCAAAGATTCGCGCCTGGGCCATGTAAAAAAGATAAACAATTAGGCAAAAAGCTTAAAAAAGCTATGACGGACGCAGCTAAAGAGGCTGGAACAAGAAGTTGGAGAGGGCTTCCGTATACCCACCCTGCTAGGGTAGACTTTAGAGCATGGTACAAATGCCGCCCTATTCCTAGCTTACAGAACACAGAACAAGAAAAAGAAATCGCAATGCAAGAATTAGTTGATGATCCTTCTCTAGTTTAATACTATATATTGTTATAGGAGAAATTATAATGGCGCCATTCAAAAAAATAATTAAAAAACTTGTCACTGAAGAACTTAATAAAGTTAACAGTAAATCTACCAAACAAAAAAAACATATCACCGATGATATGCCAAAGTTTATTCTAAAAGAAGGAACTTGGAGGTTGCAAGAAGAGGAAGAGACGCCGCTCAGCCCGGGTAAGCTCAAGCCATTGGATCCAAAACTTAGCGATGATCTGCCCGCAAACAAGCCCGAAGCTGCTGCGCCTGCCAAAAAAGATCCAAAAGTAGGATTAAAATTATGGAAAGCGCTGAAGAAGGCAGGCCTGCCGTACGAGAGACCCCAAAAGCGATGGCCCACCGGTAAACCAAAAGGCAAGGGCTGGACTGCATTAAGCAAAAATCATCCTGCACGTAAAGCATATTTGGATTGGAAAGCCGGAAAATCTGCGGCAGCTGCAGAGCCAGAGGCTGCAAAAGATCCAATGGCTGCTAAAAAGGCTGCGCTAGCGAAGAAGAAAGAAAAAGTGGCCGCCATGAAAAAGCAAAAAGGCGATGAACATAGAAAAAGCGGTAAAATTATTCACCAAGCATATGCTATCTATAAAGCGCTGAAAGGATGGAATACAGATGAAGACGCTGTTATGAAAGCATTGCATCCAAATATTAAATTTGGAACCGTAAGAGATTTATATAAGACATTCGACAAAGTTCTAAAGCAAAAAGATGATACTGATTCAGGAGATCTTATCGATTGGTTGCGTGATGACGGAATGGACAGTGTTGCAGGAGTCGTAAAAGGGAAAATGATGGAGAAAACGGCCGCAGTAAAAGAATCTAAAATACGTAAAATTTCAGCTAGGCGAACCAAAAAAAAAAGATACTAAATGAAGTAATGGGAGCATCTGATCCAGAGGCCGGGAGGCAGGCGGATCCGAGTGACGCAGCGAATATGTCAAAAGAAGACGAAGCTCGGGGCGATGCCGTAGCAAAAAAGTGTCCGTCTGGAGAGGTCTCTCCAAAGTTTTCTAATGGAAAGTGGAACTTTCCATGTGTTCCCGCCCGTGACCGGTCAAAAAAGAAAAAATCAAAATATTCCAAAGGAGCTAAAGGTCGTGATCCAAAAGTCGGCCGGGAATTAATGAAAAAAATGAAAGCTGCAGCTCCTAAAGGCAATTGGAAGAAGCTTAAGTATTCACACCCGGCCAGAGTAGCTTATAGAGCCTGGTATAAAGGAGAACCAATCCCGGGACAAGCGACTGCTGGCGAGCAGGCACCAATTGATAATAAACAATTAGCAAGGTGGGTAAGTTGGGTCAAAGAAGATTCAACAGGCAAGAGAACAAACATGATTATTAAGATTGCTAAGAGCCCTTCGAATCCAAATAGAAACAAAGCTATGGCTATTTTAAAAGCATTAAGCGGCTAGTGAAAGAAAATTTTGAATAATCACTTATATAAACCTATTTATAGAGAAAACCAATATGAAATTTGGTACGTACGGAAAAACAAGGGATGAACAACCATGAAAATCACCAAAAATAGACTTAGGCAAATAATCCAAGAAGAGCTTGTACAGGTTCTTAACGAGCAAGCAAGAGATCCCCGGTCGAAGTTCCGCATGCGAGACCTTAATCCGTTTAGCAGCGACGATCCGGATCCTTTTATTGCAGATCCGGATTTAGCAGCTCAAGGTGGGCCGGCAGAATATGATGCAGTAGGACGCCCACATGGCTCACCTACAGAGCGCGCAGTGCATAAAGCTCAGATGGCACAAACAGCTGGACTCCAGCAGCAAGCAGGTGGAAGAAAAGCAAAGGTTGTTGATCCGTCTAGAGGCTTTGGCGCAGACAATCAGCCAGGATTAGGTGGTGATTGGTGCAATCCTAAGTTAAGTCGTTCACAAGTTTTAAATGTTCTTAGAAGCAATAATCTATA
>Ga0098054_1001026_pt1 | contig 14905 bp, 20 predicted proteins | sample 16_taG_FD_75048 | JGI IMG/M metagenome (GOLD analysis project Ga0098054, IMG submission 75048) | Marine viral communities from the Subarctic Pacific Ocean - 16_ETSP_OMZ_AT15313 metaG | ecosystem: Environmental > Aquatic > Marine > Oceanic | place: Pacific Ocean | collected 2015-01-18
ATTCCTGTGCCATGCCGATCATTTTATTTTACTGTTTCATGCTTATTGCTCCTTAATGTCAATGTTGTCAATGTCTTCGCAATCCAGCACCCAACCATTCTTTGGCAGGTTCTGAAAAGCTTGTGCTACTAATACCGCATCATGCTTATCATAAGCCATTTTTACGGGTTTCTGATCTTCATCTTTCATGTTGTTACTCCTCATCATCGTGAATGTTAATGAATATATCGCTATCCAACATACTCCTCATATCCTCAATGGTCGATATCTGACGCATTGCACCCTCAACCTTCTCTAACTCTTTAATAGCCATGTGGAGTGCTGTACCTATAATCACGCGACCCCTCATAGAGGATATTAACCGCTTAGTTGCTTCTGATGTATGGGTCTTTCTACCCGGGAAGTCATCTAACTGAACTGTTGTAGTAGTCATCTGTTGCTGTCCTCAAATAATAGGTTTATACGAACATCTACATCAGTGGGCATTTTACAGTGAGGAGCGCAGGAAGTCAAGGGCGGACTGTTGTATCGTCCGTTTATATACCCTTTACTTTCGAGCACCGGAACTACACTTACAGCCCGCCATGATGTGAGTCGCGTAGGGGCGCGTCAACATAACAGCCTTCGGTAACAATCATCAGAGGTGCCGTAATTAGCCAGTGAGGAACAGGACTGCTTCACCGTCCGTATATATAGCTTATACAGTATTAGCAGTACAGTGAATCAAGTCTTCTGTAGTCCGTAGTCTTTAGTCTGTTCTCTCTATTACTGGTAACACCTTTAATGTAGCTGGGTATGATATCCCTCCCGCGCACACACACGACAGTTCAAACCAACCCAGTTCCCAAACCATGGTGCTGTTCGGACCCGCGGGGATGAGCGTAAGCGATTCGCCGCCCTCTGTTACGAGCGTAAGCGAGAAGACAAGCGGTGCCGGGCAGGGAAGACACTACTATGCTCCAGTTCGTCCCTCACTGGTCTATATATGGCTCGGAGGCTACCCCCTAGGCACCCCCCTCGCCGTAGAAGTATATATAAATGTCCCACCCATACAGCGAAGGGTATTTAACACTAACATAAGCATATAATTATAGAGCACTGAGGTATCTATGGCTAAGAGAATAAAACTGTATCCTTCAAGGCGAGCCCGGAAGAAGGCAGAGCTGGGAGTTGGGGCGAATAGTTGGATGAGGTCTGGAGACCCGCATAATAAGCTAAAACATGAAAAGAGACCTACCCATGATCCCATGAAAGAGTTAAATAAGACTATAAAGAGGGGTAGTGGCGGAGGAGGAGTTGGTATTGGTAGATGGCATAAAGACCCTAAGACAGGACGCAGAACGTGGAAAATATTTTAAGAATGAAACATCTAACAGATAACAACACAACCTATTGGAAGCATCTAAGGTTTGCCTTATTTATTTCCCTGAAACTGTCATTACTGTCAGTAGCAGGAGCTATCCATGCTGTTATTCCTTATATATTCCAGAGAACTGTATCTAATGGGGTTAGGGATGTAGATGCTTTATTTGATGTCCATATAGGAAACCCCGGCGGAACTGATTAGTGGCTGATTACCTTGAGAAGCTAAAATCGGAGTATCCGGGCGTATTTGGTCCTGTAGCCGCATCGGATTACACCACATTAGCAGGGATGGGTGATTCTGTTGATTATATCCTTGATTACTGGAAGGATAGGGGTGAGGAAGGTGTAAAATTCCTAAAGGATTTCGCTTTTGAACACATGACTTCTCCTGAGGTTAAGGGTTATATAGAGAGATCGAAGGAAAGAGGGGAGGATTTAGAGAAGAAAAGGGATGATTTCTCTGATGCATTGAAGGGCTATATGGACAGGTCCGAGAAAGATGCGCTAGAAAAGGCTAAAGAACACCGAGACAAGCTAAAGATTAGCGGTGTAGCACCATTTAGCCCTGACGCGCTTGGTTATAAAATTCCATTTACAGGGTCTGATAAAAAGGCACACGATAAAGCTGTATCTGAAGGAAGAAAACCTCCGCATACTAGCGCGTATGCTGATTACGAATTAGATAGAGCTTTAGAGAAAGCTGGTGTAACTATGAAGGAGTTTAAGGAAGCTTTAGCTGCTACTGGTCATTCTATGTCTCCAGAGGAGTTTGCTGGCGATCACCTCTATAAAGGGCTGGCATATACTCCGGGTGCAGGGTTGCCAGCTATTGAAGTCCCTCGCACTCCGCTTACTGATCCCACTACTGTACCTGTTGGTAGTTCTGTAGCTGAATGGGTTAAGGATGCTCTAGAGTTAGCAAGATCGGGTGTGTATGCAGTAAAAGGAAGAGATGCTGATTCAGCTTTAATCGACAAGGTGAAGTCTCATTTAGAGTTTCCAGATAGCGGCATCTCAGCATTAGGTCCAAAAGACCCATATCCCGGCATGATTGACCCTACATTTGAACCAACAGCTACTACCCATTATGATGATGTATTAAAGCATTTTGAGACTGAGGCTGTTCCGGGTCATCTGCCTATGGATATAACTGATATCCCACCTTATTCTGCGATCATGGGTGAGCCTTACAAGTATGATCCGGTTATGCCCTCCTCAAGTGATTACTCAAGACCGGATATGGAGCTTGATCCTGCAACAAGAGCATTAATTGATTATGATATGGATGCGGCAAGAGCAACCCTTGGCGACCCCGGTTATGTTGACCCGTATCCCGGTGTAGATGACTTTTCTAGTATGCCATTAGGAACTGGTCTTGATGAGGCGACTAAAGCTAAGATAGATGCTGATATGGCTTCTGGTATGTTTACTGAGGTTGCTGGTAAGGGGTGGAAAGGGGGGCCGATCCCCGGAAAGATTTATGATGCTAGAGATTTTATTACAGATTTTGGTCCCTTAACTGCTAGCACACATGGTGAGGAACCGTGGAGAGGGTTAACTACTGCGGATTTTGCAACTGATGCAGAGTTTAGGCCTGGTTCAACTGCTGCTAAAGCATCAGGGTTAGCTAGATTAGGTCTTGGGGCTGGATCGTTGGGCGCTGGTTTGATGACACACTCTGAACCTCTTGGTGTTGGGTCGGATATTCCGGGTAGAATTCCTGCGGCCCATCACGGCCCTGTATGGCCTGTAACAACTGAAATGCCTATTGATGCAACTGGTGCGCCAATTGAAGTAGATGACTTCTCTGAATTAGCTATACCGTCCCCCGCTTTTGGACTTCCATCAACGGGAGATGAGCTTACTGAAGAAGACATACGAATTCTCAAAGCGCTTGAAAAGTCTGTAACTCCCAAAGGTGGATTTGCACTAGAAGAATATTTTGATCCATCTTATACGGGCTATAGACCTTCTTGGATGGGAAAAGATATATCGGGTATGTGGCATGATACCAGAGGGTTTGCTCATACTCCGGGTTATGACTGGAGGACAGGTAGGTATACAGACGGTGGTAGTGTTGGTTCCCCAGCTAAAAGAGAGCCAACTACCGCAGAAAAAGTAGCCGAAGCAGCAGCAAGAATGGCATCTATTCCTGCTGGTTTTATTGGTGGCCCACCAAAAACAATGACCTACATAGATGCAACTGGTGGTCCCACAGCGAAATTTGGAGGGGTTGGAGACATTGGTGGTGGTAGCGGAACTGTTACAGCGCCTCTTACAGCAGGTGGGTTTTATGTCCCGATTACACCGCATATACCTATAACTGCTCCAGCGTATGTTGATCCCTTCCCCGGTATGGTTGATCCAACTTGGTCTGGATAATGACAGATAAACAAGATAGATTCATAGAGAACTATGTACTTACAGGGAATGCCACGAAGTCTGCTATTGCTAGTGGCTACTCCGAAAGGACTGCAAAGGTTAAGGGTTCTCAACTTAAAGCGCAGCTCAGAAATGAAATACTTGAAGCGACTCAAAAGGTGCTGGCAGATAAAATCCCGGAGGGACTTAGCTGGCTCACAGAACTAGCCAGAGAAGCAGAGAGTGAGTCTGTTCGACTCGGAGCTATCAAGGATTTACTTGACCGCGCTGGCCTTAAACCCGTCGAACGTATCGAGACAACAACAGTTGAGCAAATGTCAGATGAGGAAATTAGAAAAGAAATAGATGCCCTCACAAGACATTAACCGAAAGCTAGAACTTCTTAGGGAACAAAAGAAGAGAATACGCTTTAACAGAATAGATCAATACGATCCTTATCCGTACCAACAGCAGTTCCACGAAACAAGCAAAGATAGTAACCAACGCTTGCTCATGGCTGCTAACCGTATAGGTAAGTCCTATTGTGGTGCAGCAGAGATGTCCTATCATCTAAGGGGTATATACCCTGAGTGGTGGAAAGGGCGAAGGTATGATCAACCTATTACAGCGTGGGCTGGTGGTGTATCTAACGAGACTACGCGAGATATAGTACAAGCAGAGTTATTGGGTTCCCCTGACGATCCTGACGCTTTTGGTTCCGGTGCAATTCCCAAGAATTATATAATAAAGACGGAAAGAAAGCCCGGTGTACCAAATGCTAAAAGTGTCGCGCTAATACGACATGTCAGCGGTGGGAACTCTTCTTTACATTTCAAAGCCTATGAGATGGGAGTAGAGAAGTGGCAGGGCCGATCTGTGGATGTTGTGTGGCTAGATGAAGAACCAAGCAGAGACATCTACTCACAAGCCGTCACCAGAACGCTGGACAGGCGCGGTATGGTCTATATGACCTTTACCCCTGAGGCGGGTATGACTGAAACCGTAGCGGCCTTTATGAACCGTATACAGGCCGGACAGAGCCTAGTTAACGCTACATGGGATGATGCATCTGAGAAGATCAAGTCCATGAAGGGGCAGCAGGGGCATTTATCTGAGGCTGTTATGGAACAGATACTGTCTGCTTACTCCCCACATGAGCGGGAAATGAGGAGATACGGTAGGCCATCCATAGGTTCAGGGCTTATATTCCCTGTTGACGAAGAAAAGATTATTATTGATCCAATAGCGATAAAGGATCATTGGCCTAGAATAGCAGCAATCGACTTTGGTTGGGATCATCCTACAGCGGTAGTATGGTGCGCTGTAGATAGAGATGAGGATGTATTCTATGTATACGATTGTCACAGGGAGTCTAAAGCCTCTCCATCGATACACGCACAAGCTATACGATCTAGACCTCATTTTATCCCCATTGCTTATCCCCATGATGGCAATAGACGAGATTCTATGGGTAATCCCGGTCTGGCTGAGCAGTATCGTAATTTAGGCTGTAACTTTTTACTACAACATTTCTCCAATCCCCCAGCATTAGGAGAGAACAAAGGCTCTAACTCCATAGAAGAAGGACTGATGGCAATGCTACAGTCAATGGAGGCTAGTAACTTTAAGGTATTTTCTACATTAAGTAGCTGGTTTGAAGAGTTTAGAATGTATCACAGAAAGGGAGGAAAGGTGGTCCCGTTTCGTGATGACTTAATGAGCGCAACAAGGTACGCCTTCCAATCTCAACGATTCGCAGTTTCAGGTTCAGACCCTGCGTGGACACAGGATATAACATATAAGAATTATGGCATCGTCTAAAATAACAGATTCAGAAATACTAGCTAGAATCGGAAGCGAGATTGCAGACGCTTTAGGTTATAGCGATACAATCTCCCTGCAAAGGGAAGAGGCTATGCGGTATTACTATGCTGAGAAGTTTGGTAATGAGGTTGAAGGTCGTAGCCAGTATGTTGATTCCTCAGTGATGGATACGATAGAGTGGATCAAACCATCCCTTATGCGTGTGTTTGCATCAGGTGATGAGATGGTCAGCTTTTCTCCTCACGGTCCTGAGGATGTAGAGGTAGCGAAGCAAGCTACAGATTATGTTAATTACATCTTTACTAAAGACAATCCCGGCTGGGAAATACTATACACTTGGTTCACTGACGCTCTACTCCAAAAGAATGGTATAGTCAAATGCTGGTGGGATGAGTATGAAGATTACAACAGGGAAGAATACAACAACCTAGACGAGCAAGAGTTCAATGCTTTGCTTATGAGTCCGGGTGTAGAGATTCTAGAACACACACCGGAAGAAGGTTATCACGATGTAGTCATTACTCGTAAGGCTTATGTCGGTAGGGTAAAAATTGAGAACGTAGTGCCTGATGAGTTCTTAATCTCTAGAGAATCTAAGACAATCGAAGAAGCTAGATTTGTCTGCCACAGAATCAAGAAGACTTTATCTGAGTTGCGTGAGATGTACCCAGATACAGAGTTTGATCCGATGGAATTGTCTAGTGGTCAGTATGACTTTGATGCATCTTTGTGGGGTGGAACAAACGCACGTTATTCCTATGATATGTCTGCTGACATTTCATTTGGTGGTGGCGCTGTAGATCTAGGTAGCGAAGAAGCATTGCAGGAATACTGGCTGCATGAAAGTTATTTGCGTACTGATTTCGATGGTGATGGTATTGCAGAGCTAAGAAAGGTTTGCTCAGTAGGTGACTTCATTATAGAGAATGAACCTATTGATCGTATACCTTTTGTTAGCATTACACCAGTAAAGATTCCTCATAAGTTCTTTGGCTTGTCTATTGCTGACTTGATTATGGACATTCAGCTTATCAAGTCTACATTGATGCGTAACCTTATGGACAATATGTACAACCAGAACTTTGGTAGGTACGCAGTCCTTGAGGGACAAGCTAACCTAGATGACCTGCTAACTCAGAGGCCGGGCGGAGTAGTTAGAGTTAAGAGTCCTAACGCGGTCACGCCATTGGCTACTCCACAGCTAGAGCAATCATCCTTTGCTATGCTTGAGTACCTAGACAAGCTAAGAGAGTCTAGAAGTGGTGTGAACAAATACTCTCAAGGATTGAACGAGAACGCCCTTACATCACATACTACAGCTACAGCAGTTGCCGCAACGATGACGGCAGCGCAGTCAAGAGTAGAACTGATAGCTAGATGCTTTGCAGAGACAGGTGTTAAAGAGTTGATGCGTAACATCTATGAGTTAGTCCTGAAGAACCAAGATCATCAACGAGTTATTATGTTGAGGAATCAATGGGTTCCAGTGCGTCCTGATATGTGGAAAGATAAGTTTGATTGCACGGTATCCGTTGGTATCGGCAGTGGTAATAAAGATCAACAGCTTATGCATCTAACTACTATGCTGGGGTTTGCTGGTGATGCTATGCGTGGTGGGCTGAAGATTGTCAGTGAAAAGAATATGTACAACATGGGTGCCGCTCTTATAAAGAACATGGGCTTCCAGAATGTAGATGACTTCTTAACTGATCCTGACAGTGTACCACCAGAACCAGATATGGGACAACAGTTAGAGCAACAAGAGATGCAGCTTAAACAAAAAGAACTTGAAATCAAAGCGGCTGACGTTCAGATAAAGCAAATGAGGTTGCAGAAGGACGCAGCAGCAGACAGTGTTGACGCAAAGCTAAAGATGGCAGAGCTTGCGCTTGAAGCTCAACAAGGAAGACCTGTAGCTATAGGTTAGTTATGCCCTTTAAAAGTAAAAAGCAAAAAAAATACTTAGCGATTAACCATCCTAAGATACACAAGAAGTGGTCAAAGAAGTACGGAAAGAAAATTAAAACTACTAAAGGTAAAACTAAAAAAGCTTAAATGGCGACAATACAAGAAGAGCGTGCACATAGACTTCTTAATGATCCGATCTTTAAAGAAACATTAGACACGCTAGAAGAAGAATTAAAAACAACGTGGTACAATTCAGGTATCACAGAAACCGAAGCCAGAGAACATTGCTGGCTCTCTTTAAGACTCCTTGCAAGGATTCGCACACATATAGCCTCTATTCTGGAAACAGGGGAAATTGCGCGGAAAATCAAGGAATATCATATATAGGAGATTGTAAAGATGGCGGACACGCAAGCAGCCCCGCAAGCAGAAGTAACCTCAACCGCAGAAGTAGGAAGCATTGAGGAAGCATCAGAAGCGTTTTTAAGGATGATTAATCCTCCACCGGAGGACACCGAAGAATCCGAGGAAACGCAAGCATCAGAGGAAGTATCCGAAGATGAACCGGAACCTTCAGAAAGCAGAGTTGTCGATGAGTCTCAAGAAGAGACTGAAGACGAAGCTGAAGAAGAAGAGGATTCCGAAGAATCACTTGAAGAAGAAGAACCAGAAGATGAGTCGGAAACCGAGACTGTCTATACTGTCAGAGTTGATGGTAGGGATGTCGAGGTCACTGAAGACGAACTTTTAAAAGGTTACTCTCGACAGGCGGATTATACTAAGAAAACTCAAGAGTTAGCTGAATATCGAAAACATATGGATACAGCCGTGCAACAAGCACAGTATGAAATCCAACAGACTCAGCAAGCTAGAGCGCAGTATGTAGATGCCGTTGAAGCGGCAATCTCTACTAATTATGCACACCTCCAGCAGTTCCAGAATGTAGATTGGGAACGCTTAAAGACTGAGGATAGAGAAGAGTATTTGACCAAGCGCGATGATTATAGACAAGCGCAAGAGCAAATAGCGGAACTCCAGAATCAGCATAAGGCTGCTGCCGAACAACAGCAAGCTGAAATGGCGGAGCAGCATAGACGGATGTGGATGGAGGAACATCAGAAGATGTCTCAAATCCTGCCAGAGTGGAGAGATGATGAAAAGCGTATGGCAATCTCCAAAGCTATTGGGGAATACGCCGTTGGACAAGGGTATACTAAAGAAGAATTAGATACCTTGGTGGATCACCGTTCAATTCTTATGCTAATGAAAGCCAAGGCTTATGATGACGTTCAAAAGAAACAACGTATAGTTCGATCTAAGAAGGTCAAGAATAAACCTAAGGTTGTTCGATCAAAGGCAAAGCAAGAGAAGGCTCCGCCACGGGCGCGCAAACGTACTGCTAAAATGGGGCGTCTTAAAGAAACAGGTCATGTCGATGATGCGGCTGATTTGATCTTTGATATGCTAGAGTAATTATTTTTAGGAGATATTAAAATGGCAATCGTTACAAATACCGCTACCACTTATACTGGTGCGACTATTCGAGAAGACTTGTCTGATGTAATTTATAATATCGCTCCGATGGATACTCCCTTTCTTTCTGGTTGTGCTAAAGGCAAAGCTGAAAACACTTTGTTTGAGTGGCAAATTGACACGATTGCTGCTGGTTCTGCTAACCGTCAGATAGAAGGTGATGATAGTCCTGCTGTGAGCGAGGCTACGGCTGGTGAGCAGCCAACGAAGCTACAAAATTACACGCAGATAAGCCGTTCTGTCAATATGACATCAGGAACGGACCAAGTTGTTAACTATGCTGGTAGAGGCAAAGCTCAAGCCTATCAGTTAGCTAAAGCGGGAAAACGAATGAAGCGTGATATGGAATTCATGCTTACTAACAACATCGTGAAATCTGCGGGTAATACTACTAGCGCGAGAGCAACTGCTGGTCTTCCGTCTTGGTTAAGTACCGGGTATGTAAATGGAGGCACTGGGTCAGGTGGCGCTGGTTCTTTAGGAACCACAGCTATGACCAACGGTGATGCTCTTGCTACTGCTACTGAAGCTAACATTAAATCTGTTATCAAGAAGTGTTTTGATGCTGGTGGTCAGCCAGATATGATACTTGTTCCTTCGGTTGTTAAACAGACAGTCTCAGGATTGGCATCAGTGGGTTCAGGTTCAGTATCACTAGGTATTCCCCCTCGTAACTCAGTTGGCTCAGGCCCGGCAACAGCTGTCGCTGCTGTCGATGTCTACGTTTCTGATTTTGGTACTTTTAAAATTGTGCCTGATCGAAACCTAGCTACTGACAGCGTGGGTTCTGTTGCTGGAAACGCTTTCTTTCTAGACATGGATTTCTGGGCTGTTAACTGGCTCCGACCTTGGCAGACGGAAACGATGGCGAAAACAGGCGACTCTATCAAGCAGATGTTAATTGCTGAATATGGTCTTGTTTCTCGTAATGAGAAGTCAAGCGGTATTCTTGCGTCTGTAAAATAATAAGTACGGGGGGTGGGGAAACCCACCCCCAACTTATCTAGGAAATAACATGGATAACTTTGATAAAGATATAGAAACTGCGGCAAATAAAATTATTAAAAAGAAAGTATTCTCAGAAGAGAAGGCTCTACCTAAAGAACCGGCAGAACCAACAGATGCGGCAGGGTGGTTAAGAAAAGCATACATTGACCACGATCCTGCTGATGGTGCACCAATGGTGGGAAAGATAGGGTATGTCTAAATATCTTCTTGAAGAGAATGCAGAATCTAAAACAGAATTATGGTTTGATGATTTTGATGACAGTTTTAAGATTGCAGAAATACAAGATACGTCACAGATTTTAGACGATGCTAAACGCAAGTTTAATGATTTTGGTGATAAGCGAACACCGGGAAAGATGGGGGAGTGGCATCATACCCACAGTATCCCAATAGTGCTTTATCAGAAGTGGAAGGAAGAGACAAAGGTTCCAGATGGTGAGGGTGGTTGGTTATATATGATAGAGAAAGATCCAGCTGTATTTGCTTCATACCTTAATAATCCAGACTATTCATACTTTCGCGTAGCTCCAACAAAAATATAGGTGAACAATATGATTCAAGAATACAGACCATTAACCACGCATACCTTGACGGCAGGGACTGCAACCGGCGCAACCCGGACATCTGCATTTGATGCACAGGTAAATGCTGTTTTGGTTACTGCTACTGCGGATGTTTTTATTGAGTTTGGTGGCACTCCAACCGCTCTAGTAGCATCGTCGGTATTTATTACAGCAGACTACCCACAGATATTCAGGGTAAATGGCTCAGATAAAGCGGCAGCTATTACAGGAACTGGTGCGTCATCAGTTTACATAACTGAACTAAGTAGATAATGGCTCTCTCAACATTCTCTGAATTAAAAACAGAGATAGCTAATTACGTTGATCGTAGTGATTTAACCGATCAAATACCTACGTTCATAAAACTAGCAGAAGCGCGGATAAACCGCTTGCTTCGGGTTAGGATTATGGAGAACGTAAAAATCATCTCTCTGGTTAGTGGTGTAAAGAGATACCCATTACCTTCTGATTACTTACAGTTAAGAACAATACAATATGACGCAAGCTCAGTAGCAGACACTACGTTAAGTGCGGGGATTAATGACTCTGTTGATTCCATTGCATTAACATCAGCTACTGGATTTACTTCTGCGGGTACAGTTTTAATTGGCACTGAGCAGATTACCTATACAGGAATATCTACTAATACTTTAACTGGCTGCACCAGAGGAGCTAATGGAACAACGGCAGCAGAGCATGTTATTGATAAAGCAGTAATAGAGATATACACTGTATTTACTTCTGGAACTATCTCAACAAATGTAGATAAGAGAATAAGTCCACTTAACTATGTTACTCCTCAACTGCTACCTAGAATTAACGCTGGTAGTATAACAGGAATTCCAGAAGCGTATACCATGAGAGCCGGTTATTTACTCATGGGTCCGGTTCCATCAAGCTCGTATACGATGGAGATCGATTATTATGCAAAGGTGGCCGCATTGAGTGATGCAGCCCCAACCAATACCATGTTGACTGACAATCCAGACCTGTATCTCTATGGGTCTTTGCTAGAAGCAGAGCCATTCTTAATGAATGATGCAAGAGTTCCATTATGGGCAAATGCGTTTAGGCAGTCAATGGCTGACCTACAAGAACAAGACGATAAAGACTCACACTCAGGTAATGAGATGAGAGTTATGAATGTTGGTGGTTACTACTAGGAGTAAATTATGGGTGTAGAAGCAGGAAATTATATTGATGATCTAGTTATAACTAACCCTCTATCTTCAGATCCAGTGTCAGAGGGTGACGATCAGCTTAGATTGATTAAGAAAGTTGTAAAGCAATCGTTCCCGTCAGTTGATTCTGCGGTACATGCTATACATACCGGGGCAGAACCAACAACCTCGGTTACTGCTGGATTGGTGTGGTTTGATACATCGGCTAATGTACTAAAGATAAGAAACGAAGATAACGATGCGTGGGTTACATTAGCAGTATCTATCGTAACAAGCAATTCAGTAGACGTTGATGCAGGAACTGTTGATGGAGCGGTGATTGGTGGGACAACTCCTGCGGCAATTACAGGAACGACCTTAACAGGTAATACAAGTCTTGCATTGGCTACGGGCGCTACAGTAACAGGCATTGATAATGGTGCATTAGGTTCTAGTGCTACGCTGCTTGCAACGCAGGGTGCAGTAAAGACCTATGTGGATGCTCAAGTTACCGCACAAGACTTAGACTTTCAAGGTGATAGCGGAACAGGTGCGATAGATTTAGATTCGCAAACATTGGACATAGCTGGTGGTTCTGGCATTACTACTACTGCTGGATCACAAACCCTAACTGTTGCTGGTGATGATGCAACGACATCGGCCAAAGGTGTAGCCTCATTCTCCTCTGATAACTTTTCAGTAAGTTCTGGAGCGGTAACAATAAAGGATGCTGGTGTAGCGAATGCTGAACTAGCAGATATGGCAGCTAATACAGTAAAGGTTAGAAATGCTAACTCCTCTGGAGTACCGTCTGATCTCGCTTTAGCTACTACAGAAATTATGATTGGTGATGGTACAGGCTTCACAGCAGCGGCATTATCTGGTGATGTAACCATGACTAACGCTGGTGTAGTAAATGTTGCTAAGATTACTGGCGAGGAAATAGATACTGATGCCGTAGAAGACGATCAAGTATTAAAATACTCTACAACAACTAGTAAGTGGATGAAAGTTAACTCCCTTCCGGTGGATAAGTGTAATGGTATAGGTCAGTTAATAACTTTCAATGGCACTTCCGATACCAGATGGGCTGGTGGAACTACAACTACTGGCGCTCTTAATTCCAGTTATAATGGTAAGGTTCTTACCGCAGACTCTACTCTCACTTATGGTATGGATTGGAAAGAGAACACGGCAGCTAGCGCCGGGTTCGCAGTAGCAATGGCGATTGCTCTCTAAAGGTAAATATTATGGCACAAGACTTTACAAAAGACTACAAATCACAAGTTACTAACTCAGCGCATACGCTAAGAACGGCTAACTCAAATGATGCGTTGATTGGCATTAGGCTAACAAACATCACAACGAGTGCGGTTACTGTAGACGTATGGATTGATGTGGCTGCGGCAGGATCAACGGCATCTGTTGTTTACCTTGCTGATGACCTACAGATTCCTCCGAAGGCATCGGTTGAGTTGATACAAGGTGGCGCTAAGATTGTCATGCAAAGCACTGATCTTCTAAGGATTCAGTCTTCTGCGGCAACTTCTGTAGCAGCTTGGGTTAGTGTTGTAGACGCAATCTCAGCATAGGAGGCATTATGGCTGGCGAAACAAACGGAACACTGTACATGAATAATCCGCCGGGTAAGGAAGGATTCTTTCTTAATGCAGCGACTATTGATGGTGATTACACCATAGCTGACAACGGTGTGGTAGCAGGGCCAGTAACCTTCACTGGAACAGTTACAGTCACAGGAACATTGGTAATCGTATGAGCAAGATTAATGTAGATACATGGGAACCTGAATCTGGTAATGCTGCTACTCTTATGGCATCTGGTGATACCGTTACGGTGCCATCTGGTGCGGAACTTGATATTGCTAGTGGGGCAACATTAGACGTTAATGGAACGATTGATCTAACTGGTGCTACTAAAACTGGATTTCCTGCTGGTGGATTATCCTATTACAGTCAGTGGAGATTAAATGCAGACTTTACAGGAGATAAAATCCCAATAACCGGCACATTATTAGAAGCTGTTATAGCGGCTGATCCTACAACATCAACCGACAGTCCAACATCTAGCACGGCTGTCGGTTCTCCAATGGTTTACGACTCTAGTTCTGGAGCGTTCACATTTCCCGCGACGGGTTACTGGAACATTTTCCTCCATGCCAACTGGTTAGGTAATGCAAATATTGATTACCTAAGAGCGAGTATAGCTGGTACAACAGACGATTCTTCATATGATATTTTTGCTACAGGTGGTACCGCATCGCAAAAAGCTACGGGCGATAATATTTATGTGCAGACTACTACAGAAGTTCTTTTCGATGTTACAAATACAAGCACACATAAAGTTCGCTTTGAGATTGATATAGAAACGGGAACTCCAACATGCCTTGGTGTTGCATCTGGCAGTGGGTACAACCGAACCTTCATGACGTTTGCAAAAATAGCGGATACATAAAATTATGAGCGAAGTTAAAGCGAACCAGACGCTGACAGTAGTCAGAATCACAGGAGGATAGTATGGCATCCGAAGTAAAAACAAATAAAATATCCCCTGCGACTTCAACAACAATAAATGTAGGAGACTCTGGAGACACATTAGCTTTAGCAACTGATGCTGTTACTGGGTTTCAAGTTGGGTCAGATGCTCGCGGTGATATTCTTTTCCGTGATGCTACGGACTATACGAGATTAGCCGCTGGAACATCTGGAGACTTCTTAAAGACCCAAGGCGCTGGTGCTGATCCTGTATGGGCAACAATTTCTGGTGGATTATCGCAAGTCCAACAGTGGCGTGTAACTGACGATTTCAACATATCAACATCTGACTTAGATGTTTATCAAAATTGGGCAAAGCCAGCTTCTGCGCAGTTCCCCGGATCGATTGGTAGCGATATGGCTGTAGACAGCACTACAAGTGCAACGTTGTCAGGAGCTTGGACATTTCCAGAAACGGGAACATGGTTGGTGAGATGGTGTATGTTTACTGAGGGGGACGGTGGTTCAGCGTCATTGTATGCACACATCTCTGTGACTGACGATAATGGAGCGAGTTGGGTCACAGGGGCAAGAAACGACTCTTACGGATTTCACAATCAAGATAATGCCGTGAGTGTTGAATATATTGTTAATATTGCAGATACAGCGACTGATAAAGTTAAGTTTCATG
>Ga0098054_1001028_pt1 | contig 14903 bp, 36 predicted proteins | sample 16_taG_FD_75048 | JGI IMG/M metagenome (GOLD analysis project Ga0098054, IMG submission 75048) | Marine viral communities from the Subarctic Pacific Ocean - 16_ETSP_OMZ_AT15313 metaG | ecosystem: Environmental > Aquatic > Marine > Oceanic | place: Pacific Ocean | collected 2015-01-18
CAGCTAGTTTCTTAGCTGTTGCTACATCCCCACCAGCTTCGTCAAATAGTACATCTAGGAATTTTACCTGATTTTCTGTGTACTGTCTAGTCATTTAATTTTTGGTCCTTTATTTTTAGGTAGCCCTGTTTTAGATGCACGTTTGGGCTTTTCATTTTGTCTAACTTTTTTTATTCCTTCTGATGGTGTTTGTTTACGCTTTCCTAGATATGCACCTTCAATAATAATAGGCACTTCATTCTGAGATAATTCTTTTATTTTACTTTGTACTTTATTATATACTCCAGATTTATAAGATCTTCCATCCCATTTAAAAGTAGCCTGACCATTTTTAGTAGCTACATCATATGCTTTTTCAAAATTATAATTATTAGCTTTACTTCTATTATTATCTGTTTTTATTCGTTCTAATTTTTTAACCATACTATCGGGTAAATTATATTTTTTACCATCAGTAGATGTATAAGATTCCATATTAGTAGGACTTGAATCTGCAAGTACTCCAGCTATTACTGATATTGGTGTAGCTTTAAGAAGTTTTGTAGGTTGTGGAGTTCGTCTACCAAATTGAGGCTTGCGACCTTCTTTAATAGATTTTAACTGTCCTGTCTGTTTAGTTCTTTGTTTTAATCTAGTAGTGGCTTCAGGTCTGCCACCTACTCTTTTTAATAAGTTACTAACACGTTCTCCTGGTTTACCAGAGTGTATTTTTTTATCTTTTGTTTTTTGTGTACTGCCCTGTTTAAAAAGTATATTTACATTTCTTGGTTGACCTTTACGTGGACCTTTTTGATATACACGCCTTGATGCTTCAGATTGTCCTTTAAGACCTACTGCTTTTCTAGCTTTATCAACTATAGGTTCTTTAGTTCTTTCTCTAGCCATTTAATGTTCCTACTTTCATTATATTACTTAATCTTAATGCTCTGCCTTTTACCTGCTTTGCCCATCTTGAGTTTAACATTTCTTTTGAAGCGGTACCATAGTCTTCTTTATGTATAGCTGCCCACATCTTTTTAAATTTCTTTAACCGTGGAACACCTAAGTTAAATGCCATATTCAAACATACAATCTGTCTGCCTTCAGTTAGATCTTCAATACAAGGGTGAGCAACAGACAGTTCTCCTTCAACAATATCAATATCGTTCCCAAGAAGGTATCTAGCTCCACTTTCTGTTATTCCTATACAATATACTTCTTGCATCGTATTAAGACCTAAGTGTTGCAATTCTGCAACAGTTAAACCTCTTTCTTCTAAATTCCTTCCGACTCCAATTGTATCTATGTCCAAGCTGTCCTGATAAACCTGTAGCTTCATGCCTTCATCGACAATCAGCATTTCAATTAGCTTATCCCTATCGTAGTTCATTTATTTCTTTTTAGGCATCGCAAAGCCAAAGTATGCACCAACGAGTGCAGACAGTGCACCGTACATCATCATAAGAATACTGTCGGCTGCTGCAAACCTGTCAGGCCATATAAGTACAGCAGTAGTTGCAATAAGCATTGTGCCTAGTGCAGTCCATGCCATATAACGTCTGTTAGATTGATATGCTACTTTGTCTACTATTACGTTTTCTTCAGCCATGTTTATTTATCTCCTTACTTTTTAAATAACTTAGTGGCACTGCGTACACCAAACGATGCTGCCACGATTACAGAAATGGCATACTTATACCATTCAGGCATAAGGTTCAATTGACTAAATCCTATTTGTACTACATCTTCACAACCAGGAATGAACGCAAGCACAAGAGGTATCGAGAATAAAATTGTAAGCCATTCATCTTTCCACGACCCTGCACTTGCATTAGCTTGTGCTATGTCCCAGTCTATTTCTCCAGTAGCCTGTCTTTCTTTTATTTTAGCTTCAGATTTAATAGTGACAATCTTAGCTTCTGTCTTAGCTTTCTTTTCTGCTACATGTCCATCTAACCATGTACCAGCTAGATTAGCTACTGGTCCTAATAATGATCCTAACCCAAACATATTACTCCCTACTTAAAACTGTTTTACCGAAAAGGATTCACCACAACCGCATTGACTGTCTGCCATTGGATTAGATACTTTTAAGTAGGTTCCTCCTAATTCCTTAACGTAATCTATTTTACTTCCTAGTGTGTACATTATACTCATACCGTCTATGATTAAAGATATACCACTTCCTATATCAATTACTTCGTCTTCTTTAAGCGGTCCTTCTGAAAAGTCCCATATGTAAGAAAAGCCAGAACATCCACCACCCTTAACTCCAAATGCAATATACTCTTTATTATGCTCCTTTGTAATGTCACAAAGATAATCTTTAGCTTCTTGAGTAATATCTAACATTTATACAAGGTGTCTTTTAACTGCTGGTTTTTCCCCTGCTTCTATGCGTCTTCCCATCTCTTCATTTACAAATTTTCTAAACTGTTCCAAGTCAGCATATAATAAGTGTTGTCTATACTCAAACCAAAGTTTAAGTATTTTATCTGCCATTTCTAATTGTGTTATGTCCTCTTCCATAGCGGAAACTCTAGTCAATGTTTTCCATTTTAAACATATCCATATCTCTATCAGTATGACAATTGCATCTACATATGTCGGGATCACAGCCACATTCCTCGCAACTGTCACATTTACATTTATTAATTTTATCAGCCATTAAAATACTCTCCTGTCCACATCCACCAGTATTCTTAACTGTACCCATGTTATGTGTTCCACCCCCATAGTAGTTTCTATAGTAGCCCATCACTGCATGGGTTTATAATCTTTAACTGATCCACCTGCTACATACATATGCTTCTTTTTATTTGCCATGCCCCCATAAGCCATAGCTGGTTTCTTAATTCCACCGCCTTTGGACTTTTGCTGTGGTCTAGGTTTTGGTATAGGTGCTTTCTTAGGTAACAATGATTCTTCACCTTTATCACCTGCTGTGTCCATCATGGACTGTTTTTTCTTAATTAAATTATTTAGTTTAGTTGTTAGCCGTTTTACTTCTTTTGTATTGCCATTAGATTTTGCTATAGCTAGATCAGCTTCTGTATCTTCTATCTTATCAAGCATTGATGACTCTGGAGTTGTAATCGTAACTGTTAGTCCCATTTTAACATTCCTTTTATTTGTCCTTCCAGCCTTCTAATAACATGCTTCTTTCAACATGTTCTAAACTATATTTTACACCAGTAGCCTGTTCTATTGCAGTACGCACATAGAATACACTACTGTGAGGCACGTGTAAATACTTAAATGATTTATTCTTTAGTGCTTTATAAAATTCTGATAGTACATTATCTGTACGTAGTTTTACATCTTTATTCATTGTTTGTCAAGCTATTTAATTACTTTCTCTGTATATCCAAATGAGAATGCCAGTGCTACAAAACCTAATATTATTAGTATAGCAACAATACAACGCATTGCATGTCTGTCTAACATTATCATTTGTACTCTATTCTTTATACATGATAGTATACGTTTGTAGTCCATCTATGTGCTCCTTATACGGATCTAATTCAATACTGTTTATTACGGCATTAATATGTTTATGCCAGTAGTTTAAAAACTTATTTATACGTGGATACTCAGGTATTACATCTATAGTACCCCATGTAAACTCCTGTACTAAACTATTATAGTCAGGTATATAATAATAAATACGTAGTAATACTGGTTCTCTAACTAACATTTAACTATTTACTTTTAGCGTTCCATAAATCAAATAAACTTTTTACTTTCTCTTTCAGTACAACAATATCTCCATGCATTTTAGCTAGTACGATAATTAAAGTTATAATACCTAATAGTATAGGCCATGCTCTAATTAGTACATCCATTAAAGAGATAGAATTAATGTCCATTTAAGTGCCTCACTATAAGTGTTATATCTAAGTGTTATATCTTAGAGTTTTTTTAGTTTTAATTTAAGGGAGTTTTAAGTGAATCACTTTAAGTGATATATTATATGTACATAGTTATACACATGGTTACAACCCTTGTCAACAAAAAAATGCATAAATATTAAAAATAATTTATTTGTGTGATTAATTGGTTACATATAGTTGTCACTTGCCGTGTTGGTTAACAGTGAAAATACCTGATCTGTGTGTTTCTACGTATACAATAACGCCCCAACGGGGGGTGGATCATGCCCCAGATCAGCTAATTTCAGAAAATCTAAACCATTATATGCCCTATGTAACTTCTAAAAAATCTAAATGATGTATATCATCTAAAAAATAACACTATATCTGCAAAACTATTAGATGAATACAAACAAGTGTTATCAAATCACTTGCCGAACAAGAGTGTTATCGAATGTGGCAATTTTGAGATGGTGCAAAATACCCTACGGGGGACTACAAATGTCCACAGATACCATCCCCTAGTTTTGATGGTCATTCGATAAACTTACTACCGTAGTAACTTTTTATTTGACGGCTATGTGACTACATGCTAAGTAAGTAACTAGTTAAGCAATGATGCTTAATTAAAACTTACTTTGAAAGGTAACAACATGTCCAAGAAACTTAACACCAAAAAAGCAACGCAAGGTTTTTCCGTAATCAAAGCTACAGCGTCTAAACAAGCTGTTACTAAGCTTTGCACATTTTATAAAACTAACGACGCCAAACAAGTTGGAGCATATGCACCAAAAGGCCAAGTTTATGAGCTTGCGCTTGCTAGTGTCAATTTGATGGATAGCATGGGCGTTAAAACCTTAACAGCATATGCCAAAAAAGTAGGTGGGGCTATCAAACTTGAAAAGTACGACTACAAGAATAACGACTATTCCGCATTGGTGCAGTTTGGCCGTGATATTCAAAAGAAAGATAATCAAAAATGGGTAGACGTTCAAAGCGATGGCATTGGTAGAAAACCACAAGCAGTGTTAAAGCGTCTTAAAGAGCAAAATGCTACCACCAATAAAACTACTAGCAATATCGACACTTGGATAAAATCAGTTTGTAATGGTGCAACTAAGCGTGGCTTGTCAAAAGCTGAATTTTTGCAAAAGCTCTGTGACCATTTACAAGTACCGATGCAAATACACAAGAAGCCTAACATAGACAACTTAGGCACGTTTAAGACTAAGATTGAAAAAAACCTCGATAAGGTTGTTAATCAGTAAACTAGCCACCTAACCCAAATTAAAAGGCTGTGCGTATTGCATGGCCTTTTTTTTGTCTACAGTTTCCCTAGTAAATAATGCCTATCATCTACAAGCCTATTTTAAGCCTCATACAGCACGTGTAATAGTTTTCTGGTAGTCTCATAAGGCTCCCAGTCTTAAACGCGCTGTGCGGTAGCTTAAAACGTCTTATTTGACCTATCAAATTTATATCATTACCATGTAGGACAATAACAAATAAACATTTGAAAGGTTTTAAAAGATGAATATTTACAATAAATTACTTATAGCTACATGTGTGCTGTTAACTGCTACCTTGTTTGCAACAAGTGCACATCATCATTTAACTAATTACTTTTAGGAGTATTTACGATGTTTTTTTTACAACACCACAACATTCGTTCTAGTTGGGTTGAAACTGTACCATCTAAACCGATGCACGATACACCACCATGTGCTGTTGAGATATGGCACGAAAAACACAAGCAAATTGACATTGAAAATGTTACTATCATAGTAACTTTTGAATAGGGACGTCTTCTCAAAAAATCTTACTACCGTAGTAACTTTTCAGTAGGGATTGACGCCTCAAAAATATTTCAATATTATTATTCACATAATCAATTACACATAGGGACTAGAGCACAATGACAAAACAAATTAAATCACTAGCAGAAAATGATCCATTGGTAATAGAGAGTAGAGCTAAAGCACGTGAAAAGATTGCCAATGCTATGCGTAAGGACGGTACTTTTGACTGGTCGAAATTGCCTGACCTTATAACCACAAACACCAAGCTAGAAAAAGTTGCTGATGAGCATAAGAATACTAGCATTTTTGATTTTATTATGATTATTGGTTTTCAAGGTGCACCTCATTGGATTTCTGGCTATAATCTTTGCGCTGGTGCTAGTTTTCAATGTGCTATTGAATGTATTTTTTGGTCGGGCCATGGTCAACGCCACATGATCCACGATGGCAGACAAAATGTAACTGTTGCTAGGATTACTAGGTCAATACTAATGAAAGAACACCGAGAACAATTCAATGCACGTTTTATCAAGGAAGTACAAGCCAAGATACGCAAGGCTAGGAAGCTAGGTGTAGGTATTGCATTGCGTCCTAACGTGTTTACTGATGAGCCGTTTCATATTCATATGCCTGAGTTATGGGATTTGGATTTAGATTATATCTATGACTACACTAAGGTTCTTAAAGCTACCAAGATGATGATGCACGATGTAGGCACGTATCATGTCACACTATCAAGGAATGAGAACACCACACAATCGGACATGATCAAGGCTATTCGTAATAGAATAAATGTCACACTTGTAATTGATCTACAGGAGGGCGAGACTTTCCCCGATACATGGACGTTTGATGATGGCTATGAAAGCGTTACAGTATCCACTATTGATGGCGATAAATCAGACCACAGATTTTTAGACCCAGAAGGTGTTGCTATATTGCTTAAGCTCAAAAGAAGTGGCAATGTAGATGGTGATGATACTTCTGGATTTGCTACAAGATTAGTAGCTTAAATCTTACTACCGTAGTAACTTTTAGAAGAGGGAGAAACATGGAACTTGACACAATTAACATAACTGTATTATGTTTAGTGATAGTTACAGTTGGATTATTAATTTTAAAAAAGGAATAAATAAGATGAGTACAGACTACAGAGTTGAAATGCAACAGGAAGATCAAGTAAATAAACTACTGGAGCTAGGTTATACTGAGGAACGTGCCATTAAAATTGTAGAAGGCTGGTACGAACATAACAACTATGGACAGGAGGAAGAACCTATGAAGGAAACACCAACAGATGTAGCACAAAGGTTATTTAGTATCTGGTTTAGTCACAGGGACGTCATATCTTTTGAGGACTTGAACCATTTGGAAACCCTATTACATGGGGAAATGAGTAGGCGTAAGGACTTCATAGACAAGGCATACACGCCATCAAATAAGACACATGACCTATCTGTCTGGGATGTATGTCGCATATGGGAGGACAGGACTGACAGGAAAATACCACCCGATGTATGGGATGCCTTGAAAGATTTATCATGGCAAGGACGTAACGGTGATGAAAGAACATTTAAAAGTAGAAGTATAATACAAGTGTTAAGATACTTTATAGAAAACTATAAGGAGAAGTAACAATGTTTACAGGATGGTCGGACCAGATGCCCCATGAATATACTGTGGTGCCTGTGTCATACAAGGCAACGAAGGATTGGATACTTAACATTCATTACGCCAAGCGTATGCCATCTATCAGCTATGCCTATGGTCTGTATCGACACGATGAGATGGTCGGAATGGTGTCTTATGGCAGTCCAGCATCACCGTCTTTATGCAAAGGTATCTGTGGTGAGGAGTACAAGTCTGATGTTATCGAATTAAACAGGTTGGTTCTTAAATACAACCTACCCAACGAGGCCAGCTTCCTAGTGTCTAGATCATTAAAGCTATTACCTAAACCTAAAGTAGTAGTGTCCTACGCAGACACAGCACAGGAGCATACAGGAGTGGTATATATGGCTTGCAATTTTTTATTCACAGGGACTACTAGACCTCGTACAGACATCGCCTCTAAGAATGGCAAACATTCCCGTCATCATCTAGGTGACAGGAAAAATAGAGTAGACCGATCAGCTAAACATAGGTATGTTTACTTCATTGGTAGTAAAAGGGAGCGTAAGGAATTAAGGTCTGCCTTGCGTTATAGTGTTCAACAATATCCAAAACTATGAGGAAAAGTAACATGAGTAATTACAAAAAGTTTCAAGAATGGTTAGACATTTGCCCAGTTATCATAATAGACTACGATGATTACGGTGATGCTATACGAGTACTATTTGAAATAGAATTAGAAGAGGAGGATTAATATGTTACGAGATACATTAAGAGATGAAGTAGAAAAAGAATATACATATTTTTATGGATATCAACCTAGCCAGACTATAGTGGACGTACTTAATAATATGACAGAGGTAGAGCTACAGGATGAGTTGACTACCATGCAGTACGAGCGTGAAGTGGATGGTGAGGATGATGAATTGTGCCTGAGATGGGGACTGTATAGATAAGGAGAATTAAAATGTCACTTACAATTAGTTCAGTAATGCACGTGCTTGCACAAGATGCCATAGGCAGGAATGTGTGGGTACCAAGGTGGGAAGTGCCTAATGCAAGGGAAGTAGTAGAGCCTACTGCGTCACCTAGTATGAGGGCTAACAACCTACAACCACTACCACCACCACCAGTAAACACTATGCGTGGTACTAACCTAGACATATTAACTTAGCATTGACAGTGTGAATTTTATGTGTAACAATGCAATCATATTTAGAAAAGGTGGGACAATCCCACTCTTACACCAAAGGAAAAGGAAATAGAAATGGCGTACAAAAAATCTTATCTTGAAGCTACCACCGCAATAGGTGACATGCTTTTTATCAATGACCAAAATCTATTGGTTGAACGCTTCAACAAGTTACCCTATAACATACAAGAAAAGATCACGGAAAAATTTGGTGGTGATAAGAACCCCATAATTTCTATTGGCTTGGTCCTGTTAGGTGAACAGTGGGCCAATCAACAACGTGATGGGGTAGCTTTAACTGAAGTGACAGGTAGAGTTTAAACTAGGAAGCACATGAATTTTATGTGCAACAATAAGTCCAACATTGGACCTAACCAAAGGAGTAGTAATATGAGAAAGCAACAAACAGAATTACAAGGACGTATCTTTAACCGTGATTTTATCTACAGAAAGAGGAAGTCCTTAAACCGATGGGAGTTTGCTAAGAAACTAAATAAGTTTAGGTCTTATCAGTTCGGTAAGTTCTCTTTGTATGTATCCGTAAAGCCCACTGTGTTCTGGAACATGGCAGGTATAGTGTCCACAACGGCACGTGACTACACAGTGCAACCCAAGTAACACAAGAAGCGGAGGTCTGTTATGCGTATCAAACCAATCAATCCAGTTGCACGTGAGATGGCGTACAACAGACCTGCCACTCAGATCGTGAAGCCTAAGAAGGGCAAGGGATCATATAACAGGAAGAAGGATAAGAACAATGATGCAGTCAGAATTACAATTTCAAAAGATGCCAGTGAAAAAATCAGCACTGACTAAGCCTAAGAAAAATGAATGGAAAATACTAAGGCGTAAGCAACGTAAGATTAAACAACAAGCACAACAGATTGGACAGTAACATGACCATATATAAAAGAGTATGGCAGATGCCTAACCTTAATACTTTCAATGGGCATATACATCAATGGATTGAGATACAGATACGTTCTCAACAAACTTTCTTGAAGAAACATTATGGTTTGGAAATACCTAGAGAGGACATGGTAATTCTTGAACCCTTTGCTAGGAACAGTAAGATAGCCAACCATACAAATGACATCAACCCTGACACAGATGCACAGGATCATATGCCAGCAGATGAATGGTTGCAGTGGAAGTTTGATGAGGGAGTAAGGGCTGACATAATTCTGTATGATCCACCGTATAGCCCTAGACAGATAACAGAATGTTATTCTGCCGCTGGTATCAAAGCTACTCAGCAAGATACACAGTCCAGTTTCTATACCAAGTTTAAGAAACTTATACCTCCACTTGTAAAAAAGGGAGGATTGGTGCTGTCATTTGGTTGGAACTCATCTGGTATGGGTAAATACTTTGGGCATTATGAAGAGATACTTTTAGTAGGACATGGGGGTGCACATAACGACACCATCTGTGTATCACAACGTAAAAATATGTAAGGAGAATGAACATGATGAACACATATGGACATGCAGAGTTTGACGTAGACTATGTAACCACAGAACGATCTAACAAACACAAGTATGTTATTCGTACTGACACAGATGAATGTATTGGCATGGTCAACAGTACCTACACTGGTACGTCACATCCACGATACTTTGGTAAGATGCGTAGTAAATGGATGGACACGCTACAACCAGAGAAGTACGACATCAAGACTAGGATAGCAGGTAATGGGGTATGGGCATTAGAGACTGTCACCTTCCCTGACCTCAAAGGTGTGGTTGAAACTAATAAACATAAGACAGAGACAGCTATGCAGTTGAACTACTGGCACAGTGTCAATGGTAGTACATCCAACAACTTTGTGGGTGGGTTGCTAGATTTTTTCTGTACAAACAAGTCCTTTCGAGGTGACTATTCTTATCTGTATAAAAAGAATACTAAGAACTTTAATCTTGATAACTTTGCACATGATGCTGGTTTAATTATGGAGTCCTATAATGATCAGTTAGCATGGTGCCAAAGGTTAGCTGAGACAGAGGTAAATCTTAGGCCTATTGAAAATATGTTAAAGGATATAATGCCTGAACGTAAAGCTGACAAGATGTTTGACTCAGTGCGTACAGAAATAACAGTACGGGGCTGTAACATGTGGGCTGTGTACTCAGCTATGACACAGTATGCTACCCATGATGACAGGTTTGAGTTGCGTACAACCAAGAGTAACAACCAAGAACAGCGACAGTTTAACCGCAACCTAGAGGTAGCTAAGTGGGTTGAGCATGAGAGCTTTCAAAGACTGGTGGCTTAACATGGTTGATTCAGAAAAGGCAACACTACTAGAATGGTGGTACAATAAACCTAGAGGGTGGACAGGTACATGGAAGGAAGAACCTAACGGTTCTATTAATCTTAATCTTTTTAGAAAGCCTAAGTATGAAGAAGATGAGGATGTGCAAGCCTTACTACGAAGGGCGAGAGGAAGATGATGACTGACTACTACCTCGACATACTTGTTATGGTTGCTAACGTAGCCATGCTAACGTGGATACTATATCTGTCTATTAAAATTAATAGAATAGCAGGGGAAATGAGAGAAGTAATATTACACTACAGGGAGAAAGAGGATGAAGTATGAAACTTATAAAAGATTTTATACAACCTAAGAAGAAAAAGAAAAAGAAGAAACATAGGTTTGATAAGTCTAGGTATCCAAGCGACATACAACAGGCATCAAAGGCATACAAAATCTACAATGGATTAAAGAACACAAAATCTAACGGCACTAAACTTTCTGCCGAACAAGAAATGTACATCGACAAAATGCAAGAGCTAGATGAGAAGTGTAGTTCTAATCCTGATAGGTATGATCACAATTATAAGATCTTTAACTCTGTTTACTTTATGAACAAAGTCCTTTATCAGATGAATGGTGGTGTTAGATTAACAGATATATGGAGACATAAACATGGAAAGGAAATATAATGCTAGAAGCTAGTATACTTGCAGTAGGTGCTACGATTGCGTGTCTTGCACAGAACATATACTTTGAGGCACGTGATCAGCCTACCATAGGACAGATGGCAGTAACGGCAGTGGTACTCAACAGAGTACATGACAAGCGTTGGCCTGACACAGTATGTGAGGTAGTACGTGAAGGCCCAACATACAAATGGAAAACTGACTATCCTATAAAGCATAGTTGCCAGTTCAGTTGGTACTGTGATGGCTTGTCAGATGAACCAGTAGATCAACGGGCATGGACTAAGGCAGTGCGTGTGGCAGAGGAAGTCTACTACACATACGGTTCATTTAATATTGTGGACGGTGCTACTTTTTATCATGCCATAACGGTTGATCCTTCATGGAACAGGGAGTACGTTGTTACCATAGAGGATCATATATTTTATAAGTAAGGAGGTGTTGACATGGAATGGGAAATAGTGTATCTAATATTCATGGGTGTTGCGACAGTGCTAACATCCTTTGGAGGATGATATGAAAAGTTTTATGAACAAAGATGAGTTCACGGCAATGCTCAAACAAAAGGAACAGTACGACAAGTATAGAGATCATATAGAGGCTGTTGCTATTGGTCATGGCTATTGGGACAGGGACGCAGCAACTGAACTGAGCAAAGCTATAGGTTTACATCCAGTGAAAGTATATCACATAGGCAGACGAGCTATAAAGAAGTATAGAAATGAAAAGAAGTATTGATATGGGATATTACTTTAGATATTACAGACTACCTACATATATACAGGAAATAATTAGGCGTCGATTTGATGAGCCGTTTCAACTGGAACATATAGAGTACGGTGAGCAACTGTTAGAAAGACAAGTTGAAGAAGACGCAAAGACATTTGCCAATTTTAAAGGAGAATAGAGACATGTATATTAACAAAACAAGGTTTGTACTTATATCATTTATTATGGTAGTGCTGCTGGTAGTGCTCACATGTGCAGTAAATGCTGAACAATCTATGTGTAAACCTATGAAAGAAACTATGGATCGTTTAAAGAACTACTATAAAGAGAGGATGATCTTTAGGGGTATATCTGCCAGAGGACACATAACCCTTGTCTATTTGAATGAGGATAAAGGAACATGGACTGCATCTATAATAAGGCCAACTGACCCCACAGTTATGTGTGGTGTAGATGCTGGCACAACAGGTGAGATGCTTGACAAAGCATCAGGTTACTATTTCAAGTAGATCATATACAGATTTAGTTATGGAACTTGTATGGAAAGCTGCCCATGCTGACCCTACATATGACATAGAGAGGGCAAAGGTTGTTGCAGACATATGTAAAATACCTGTAACTACGCTTATGAAAGTAGTGCGACATGCTCAAAGGACTCCTAAGAGTGTTAATTGGGATGTTGTCAGCACTAAGATAAAACAATAGGAGATAGTAATGAAAAAAGATTTGCCAATGCGAGAGAAAAAAGTTGATTACTGGAATGGTAAAACAACAGAGATAGATTGGGAAAAAGGAGAAAAATTAATAGGATATAGTGATCAAAGTGGTATTAAATTTGGGTTCCCCATAGAGGATGAGGATAGACAGTGGGATTTTTTTAATAATGGGGAGGATATAAAAAGATACATACTGTATAGAGCGTATGGGGAAAGAGATGATCTTTTATATATAGGTAAATCTAAAACTATAATGTCAAGAATAACTGCACATCTTGCTAGATCAGATTGGAAACTACGAGTAGTCAAACTATTATTTGAAGATTATAAAGATCAAGAATCCTTAGATGATGCAGAGATAAAAGCTATAAAAAAAGAGAAACCTTTGTACAATAAAAAGCACAACACAAAAGAAATGCAAGTCTATGCACTTGCTTGTATTTAATAAGTAACAATATGAGATAGGATAAAAACATGTCTGATGAACACGAAGGCACACACATAACTACCAAGACTCCACTATACACGCTTGATTGGTATATAAAATGGTTGTCCAGTATAGCACTCATAGTAGGTACTATACTAACAGCTAATAATATATTTCCTATTAACTTATTCTTTCACTTTATTGGTATAGGTGGATGGTTAATAGTAGGTATGTTATGGAATGACAGAGCCTTGATAGTTGTTAATACATTTACATTAGCTGTGTTAGCAACAAGCATAGCAAGGTTGTACTTATTTTCAGGCGGTTTAATGTACGGATAATAAAAGGAGAAACACTATGCGTAAATTTATGACAGAAGAACAAAGAAAAGTTGCATCAAAAAACCTAGTAAAGGCACGTGCATCTAAACGTAAACCCGCTAACCTGAGTGTACATGAGAGTATCCGTAATCTACGGGATGATCACCCTGTTCACGTGAACAAAGTCAAGACATGGATAAAGTATAATGAGGAGATGTTAAACTCTTTAAAGTTTTCCAGTAGAAGAGACAAATCCTTACAGAAAAAACTTAACAACGAAATGAATATACTAGAAATGTATGTACACAACATGAAGTTTTATTTGCGTACTGGCCTGTGGTTAGACTCTGTGTTTGGTAAAGACAGGGAGCACAGTGTAACTAAGAAGTGTACAGTCATGGCATATGACAAGCAAGGTAATGTTAAACGATCAGTGGGTGTACACTACCCTGACATAGGTGTATACACAAAGGAGATGCAACAGGAAGAAATGGAAATGACATGAGGCCCATATCTGTAAAGAGACTAGTCAACTTGTATGTGCAGTCACCAGAGTTTAATCGGCTACGTGATAGAACACAGCTAGATTACAAAAGGTTCTTGAAAGTATTGACAGATACATTTGGTGAGAAGACAGCCAATGCTGTATCAGGCAAGGACGCTAGACTAGCCTACGAGGAATGGGTTAAGCGTGGCATACAGTTGGCTAACCATGTATCTGTCGTAGCAGGTAGGGCATATAGGTATGGCTTGGTCATGGAATATGTAAAGAACAATCCCTTTGCATTAGTAAAGAAACTTACTCCTGCATCACGGGATGTTACATGGACAGAGGATCAGGTACGTGAGTTTCTTAACGTAGCCTATGGTGACTTTACGTATCGTAACGTAGGACTGATAGTGCAGATGGCATACGAGTGGTGTCAACGTGTAGGTGACATGCGTATGCTTGAGTGGAGGTGCATAAACTTTGACAATAAAAGATTAGACTTAGTGCAGTCTAAACGTGGCGCAATAGTACATCTACCTATATCAGAACCACTACTTGAAATGCTGGAAGAACAGCGCACTGACTTTGACTTCCAGAAATATGTAGCACCTATGCCTACACCTACTGATGGTGAGTACATACCCTTCTCTATGGAGAGGCTATCTAAGATTGGCAGAAAGATAATGCGTCAAGCTGAACTGCCAGAAGAATTACGCTTGATGGATTTACGTAGAACTGGTACAACTGAGATGGTAGAGGCAGGTGTGCCACTGCCACAGATCATGTCGGTGACAGGTCACGCTAATCCACAGTCAGTGAAAC
>Ga0098054_1001029_pt1 | contig 14891 bp, 33 predicted proteins | sample 16_taG_FD_75048 | JGI IMG/M metagenome (GOLD analysis project Ga0098054, IMG submission 75048) | Marine viral communities from the Subarctic Pacific Ocean - 16_ETSP_OMZ_AT15313 metaG | ecosystem: Environmental > Aquatic > Marine > Oceanic | place: Pacific Ocean | collected 2015-01-18
AGGATCTTATGAGATTCAACAGTTGACAGGAGCAACCAAAGACAAAGCAGACGAGTGGGTTTACAAGGCAAAGACCATGTTGGAAGAAAAAGGTTATGTTAGAAAAACAAACATGAAAGTATCCGAACTTATGAGATATCAGAAAAATTATGAAACTCTCAAAGTCAACGTTCCTGACATTGATGAGATGTTTGGTGGTGGACTTAAACCTGAATCACTATATGAAATTTACGGAGAGTTTGGATCAGGCAAGACACAGTTCTGTTACAGTCTAACTGCTGAAATTATAGCAGAGAATGGAAAGGTAATTTGGATTGACTGTGAGGACACGTTCAAGCCAAAACGACTTGTAGAAATTCTCTTGGCAAGAGAACTTGTAAAGGATGAAGATGAAGCAATAGACTTGCTTGACAATATTATTTACTTATACACACCAAACACAGAAAATCTTATGGGAACTGTGAACAACTTAACTAAACTTATGCTAGAGGATAGACCTAAACTTATAGTAGTTGACGGAGCAATAGGACAGTTTCGTGAAGAGTATCTAGGAAGAGGAACTCTAGCTGCAAGACAGAATCAACTTGCCAAACTTATGACACACTTAAAAAATATTACATTCTACTTTACCTGTGTGGTATTGTTTACCAATCAGGTTCAAACTGATCCAAGCATTATGTTTGGAGATCCAATCAAACCCATTGGTGGAAACGTGGTAGGTCACGCATCTACTTACAGAATTTACTTTAAGAAATCAGGCAAGAAACGTATCGCTAGAATGGTGGACAGTCCTGAAGATCCTACTCAAGACATACAGTTTTCCTTAAGTGCCAAAGGAATAGACGTTCCTGAATAACTTTTAAATACTTATGTTACCTAGCATAGCCATGTGGTGGCTAGAACTCAGTTATCTGAAAAGCTGGGCAAAGGTTTCTTGAATTTTTCCTTCATTGATGCCATCACTTATTATGATTAACAATGAATCCAAGACAAAGAATGAGGTGGAGTAACAGGAAAGCTGTAAACTATCTTCTCGAGCATGGCTATGATGAGATTTGGCTAAAGGCACATGGTCGTAGACAGGACTTAACTTACTGTCAGGGAGCATGGTATCGAGCCCTAGATTTATGGAATCTCTTTGACGGTGTGTGCATTGACGAGGGGGGCATAATAACATTCCTACAAATAAAAACAAACGCATGGGCATCAAAGGAACCTATATTAAAATGGTTAAAGAAAGTAACAGGAGTAAAAGTCCTAGTAATAAATGTAAAGTATAAAGAGAGAACGCATGAAGTTTTACTTAGGGAGTATAAGTGTACAGATTTAGAGGTAAGTGATGGCTGAGATAATAGGCAGGGGAGAACGTGCCACACTAAGTATACTTAAGTCCTTATATCCTGAAGCAGTATTCGTAACACAGTATCCACTTAGTAAGTTAGTAGATAAGGAATGGGGATTGTCGGAAAGACAGGAGAAAGAAACCCTTGACATAGTTTACTTCCTTGATGACAAAACCTATGTTGTTAGAGTTCAAGATCCACATCATGAGGGATTGGGTATGCAGAGGGTCGACTCTGTTCAAAAGAAAACCTTAGAGTTCTACGACTGCAAGGTTATAGACATATGGTATAATGATTGTCCACGCCTGTTCTCAGATAAAGACGACAACTTAAGTAGAAGTGAACTTAAGGCAGTATATAAAGACAATGGAATTTCAGTTTAGAAATACTACATTCGTGCGTGAGGGGTGGCAGATATATATCAAAAATATTAATAATACTATAGACTAACACAGTATATGCACTTCATCATAGAATTAGAAAGAGAAATGGACTGTAACTTTGGAGAGTATTGGTCACATGACGGTACTGTTACTATCAACCTAGCATTGATAGACTCCCCCTATGAACTGATATCCACTATACTCCATGAGGAATTACACAGATGTATAGAGGAAACAGGGGAAGTGACCAGCGAAAAACAAGACCACTATATTATACCTAGACTATTATTTTGAATCCTCTTCCAGTTCAAAGTAACCATGATAGTTCTTTATGTTCCAACCTTGTTTCCTTAGTCTAGTTATCAAAGTAGGTACTGATCTTTCTTTATGACCTGTCTTTTCAGAAATCATTTTTGAAGTAGAACGTCTTTTCATTATTACATCAAGTATATTTCCCCTGTTGTTAGGCTTGTAACCTCTCCTGTCTACACCTTTCTCTAGTTCAATCTTTCTTCTTCTAAGATAACCTGCCCTGTTTCTGCATACGTCAGAACAATACAATGGCATCTTACTCATGAGTGTGTGTTTTGTAAAAGTTCCCTTGCATACAGTACATGGCAATGTAAATGCTTCAGGATTAATGATACATCTTCTACAGAACTGTCCTCTAAATCCTTTGAATCCACTTGCCTCTTTATGGCAGTTGTGTTCATAGCACTCAGTCAACTGTAACACGTACCTTGTATTTGCTTCGCCATCTTGGATTAGTTCTTATTACTGTGTTGCAACAGAAACATCTGTATCCATTGCAATCCTTTCTAAAGAATCTCTTGGAACAGGTCTTGCAGTATGCAAGTTCCCCCTCCTGATATGTCTTGGATAGATGTATGATAGAGGGATAGTTGTCACATCTGTTCTTACAACAGTTCATTCTTTCTCTACCTCTTTCAATGCCTTAGCCCAATCTTTCATGTTGGGTGGAACAGTAAGGTCGTCCAAATGTTTTTCCATCTTGACCATAAGGTCACGCATTTCCAACAGAGTTTTGTTTATCTCTATGAATATTTCAAACATTTAGTATACTCCTGTGCTTTACCATGTCCAGCTTCTTTCGTATGTAGTATGCCCTGCCTCTGCACTTGCTTGAACAGTATTTCTTTTTAATGCCTATAGTAATGTTGAATGTGTTTCTGCACATCTCACACATGGCAACAACGTTTGTAGTTGAGTGCAAACATTTTAGACAGTAGCCTTTCTTTCCTTGTGACTCGTTGTCACACATATAGTTATTGCATTTCATTTGTTACCTCCTAATGTTTTATGCCAACAGGCTTCACATAATCTATTCATGTCAGATATGTATGTGTCTCCACTTAAAAGTCTTTTGCATTCCTGACACTTCTTGAGAGTGAGAAGTTTCTTGTAAGAATAATTACGCAGTTTAGGACACTTAGTATGTCGGATACCATTACCCTTCTCCCAATCTACTTCTGTTCCAACTGCAATAGTCTTACTGCATTCGGTACATTTGTTTTCATACTTATTGGTTATCCTTATTGTCATCTGCTTCTTGAGTTTCATCATAGATTGTTCTATCTGTCATGTCTCTCATTCGCATTTCGATAACCTCGTCAAAGTCTATCTCATTGAGATCATCTCCTTGATCATGAACGTCTCTCATTATCTCCAACGTCTTGACTATGCCTGTAAGTATGGCGTTGTTAATATCCTCAGCAGTATAGTCACTCATGCTATCTCTCCACAGTTTCTACAATACAGAACCCTGACCTCGTCTCCATCTTCGTCTAACTCATAGCCCTCGTCTAAAGGATACTCTACATGGTCGCATGGAATCCTTTCAACTCTTTGTTCCAATGCCTCTAGTCTCTTGAATACATCTGAAAACAATTCTTTGTATGGATCTTCCTGATCTCTCATGCCTTGTCTACCAATCCCCAACTCTCTAAATCAAACTCGGGTATGTTGTATCTTAGTTTCAGTTCCAATATCTTTAGCCTGTTTGATTCTGCCAACTCATTAGCAATATCCTGCGTAAAGAATTTGGAATTACTTGTATCATACTTAGTCAAGCTTAATATCTTCCTTGCATTTTTCTGCTTCGTAGCATTCAAAGCATTTCATTATGCCTTTGCATAACGTGAGTTCCACGTTTGATGTAAAACATATATGGCATAGACCTTTCATGCTTTGACCAAGCCCCATCTTTTAAAATAGTATTTGACTTCTTTCTTTAGTTGCTTCTCGTAACATTTTTCATGAACATATATCGTGTCACTATAGTGACCTATACCACCTGACGAATAATGTCTACCGTAGTCAGTTCCTTTCTTTATGTCCTTGTTACAAACATTGCAACTGTATACCTTTCTTGATTTCTGAATATCAAATTCTTTCAGAATCATTACGTAGGATTCTCCTTTACTTGAGAGATCCTTGTGTTCCGATCTTCCTCATACTTGCAGTAAAGATACACGAGGTAGTTTATGGTGTCCTCTATTGTATCCTGTACTCGCTCTGTTTTTACAGTAGGGTTTTCTCTAGGGTTAGATGTCAATGAAACCAACCTCATTAACTTGTCAGATATCCTGACGAGAATGGATTGTGTAACGCTGTCCACTATTCCTAGTTGCTTTGCTACTGTAAGATTGAACAATGTGTCTCCATCATTCTGTTGCTTTCTATTGTAATCGCTACCTTTGGTCTCGATCATACTCTTTGCATTGCTACACAGTTTGTCGTGCGTAGTTAACACGTAGTCTAATTTTGTCATATTATATTCCTCCTAGCCTTTGGCTATTATTTATTTTATACAGGATTGTTCTCAACATCTTCAAGACGTTTCAAACTCTGTATGATTTCGGAATCAGTTAGTGATTCCCAATGTGATCTTTCTTCCCTGTGCATAGGAATCCAAATCCTTTCTTCAATTTTCAATAACATATCGATATACTTTTCCCTGTCATCTCCGAGAAAATTCTCTTCGTCTATGTCCACACATATGTATCTTCCGTTCTTCTTAATAAACCTTTTACGGAAAGTTACCTCAGATGTTTTATCTGTTAATGAGATCATATATCTCCTCGTTTGTAAAGTCTCTACTTAAGGACATGGAAACAATGTTGTCGACAATGCCTTTCTTTATATATCCGTTCTCAAATATCCTGACAGCAATTACGTGCTTACATAACTTGTCGTCAGAAAACTTCCATGCCTTACACCCACAGGTATAGCCACTAACGGATTGATCTGTATTGACTAACTCTATCTCATACACATCTTCCTCGCTTATTGATTGTACTTCCCACAACCCATTCATCACACGCTTGATCTTGTCGTTGTCAAGTATCTCTAGTGCTTTCTGCTTGGGTGTTCTTGGATCTGTCTTATGTGACATACTAGTGTTTTGGGTATGATACATTTAACTCTGTCGACCAACAGGTACGACAATCCTTACACTCTCCACCTTGAGTGTAGGCAATACAACTACTGCCAATGACTTCCTCTTTTTTATGTACTGTGCTTGTGCCTATGAATCCTTTCACATTGTCATGTGCATTAAGTTTATTTACAAACTTAGTGGGGGGCAACCCATCAATCATAAGAGCAGAAACCCTAACATACATATTACTAGGAACAATACCACCACCCTCTACAAAAGTCTTAAGGAAAGCATTCTCTCTAGTAGGCAACCAATGGTCACAATCAGGCGTAAGTTCTGCAACCTGCATGATGTTGCACAGATGTATTATGCCCTGAATGTCTCCACTATCATGCCATCTGAAATAGTCTTTTCCTTTCTTGTAGTCACGCCTAGACTTGATTAGCGTGACCATAGCCTCAACCCATTTAGGATTATACAGTTTGGACAATCTTTTATCCCTAGCCAATTTACCAGCAGGGAAGTTATACATTCCACCGAACGTATAGCAACCCTCGCAGGTAGAACCCTTGATCTTTACTAACTTAGCCCCTGTGATACAGGCGTGTGACGGTATCGATATGCTAGGGCATGGCATTTTACTTGTGTAGGTTAGTCCACCTACAATATCTTTTGCTTCTTTTGTGTTCATTGTTTTCTTTCCCTGAATAATTTTACAACCTTTTCCCAATCATCAGGATTAGTTGGATCGATAACAATTACGTCATCATTTTTATTTTCTTTTGTCATATTATACTACCTCCTATTTTATTTTTCTCCCAAGCGAGTTGGGATTTTTTAATGTATGATCTTAACTCTCTTTGATAGAGTTTAGATTCATCTCTATGTTGTAACACTCTACATTCGTTACAGAATTTTCTTCTGCTGTCCAACACGTCAAACTTTTGCTTACACCTAATGCAACCACGAATCATTTGTTTCTTTTGCCTGACTTGACATCTTCATTGTACTGCCTAGTTTGTTCCTCTAACTTGACGTGCCATTCCTCGTTACAGGAATCACAGCAGAAAGGTGGCTCGAATCCCTCTACTGCCCCACACTTTAAGTTACAGTTCCTACAGTTCATAACCATTACTCTTGTTTCCATTCGTGAAGATTATTCATGTTCAACCACAATCCTCTCTTGCCTGTAAGATTATAAACGAGTTCCTTTTCTAGTTCATCTCGTTCATCACTCTTTCCGTTGTGGTCACACAGCAATAGTTTCTTATACAATACTTCTCTTTCCTCTAATGCAGTAAAGAAATCTGACACTCGGTCATCTGCCCACGCATCATATAATGCATCTCCGTCATCATACATACATTTGCAATCCTCATGGTCAGGAAATTCTTCGCAATCTACTTCTTCATCTGTCATTTTAATCCTCTCCGAACTTATAATTTAGATGGTTATATACCATTGCTTCTGTCCACCCGAATGTTTTTCCTCTCGCTTCTAATGCCTTTTTGTATTCTTCTTTTGTCATGTGATTATCTTCATGTGAGATATGGCTAAAGTTTATCTCAGGCATAGTTCCGTAATCATCACTACCCTCTACATTTGCTAACCATGCTGACATTTCTTTTATAAGTAATGCAACATCTTTCTTATTCATGTAGATAGATACATCAGCATTATTAAATGCCTCATAGTTGTGTCCTTTTCCTATTGACATAACGGTACAAGCTCCACCGTTTTTATCCCCACCATAGTAAGAGTGAAGTCTAATATGTGTAGGCTCTACAAGGTTTCCTCTACAATGTATGTCGTCCATGCTTGTCGTAGCAACACCATATCCATAGAATCCTGCGTAACTGTGTGACATTATTCTTCTCTCTCCTCTAAATATTTGACCATCTTCATTGTCAGTTTGACAACTTCATTGTCCTGTTTGTTACACTCGTCAGCAATTTCCCACATCTCATCTGATGGTATTGTAGGGAACATGGCAACCCTTGTTGTTTCCAACAGGTATCTGAACATCTCAGGATCAGGCTCACTAACTCCATCTCGTCTAAAGAATCCTGTCAATGATACTATGCTGTGAATACATTTCTCCTTATCATTCATTCTTAACGTTCTCCTTTAGTGTCATCAAACTATCTATCCAAAGGTCACACGTTTCCAATACACATTTACTACATTGTTCAGTAAGAAATGAGCCATGATGAAATTTATTTGAGTTACTCAATCTTAATCTCCAATTATGTTTTATTTCTCCACTATTAAATTCTTGACCACAACTAATACATGAATAGCAATATGAACTACTTCTATGTTTTACAGGTCTATAATCTAATGTAGGATTATCTTCCATAGGTATATGCTTGTGCTTCCATACCTCTAGTATGCTTGTAGCTCCACTAGATTTTTCCTTTGATACAGCGTTGTTGAATTTGACACGAACATCAACGTTATTCATTTGGAAATTATCTGTATCATATTCCTGTGAATCTTTTGGATTGACTATGATTGGTGTGCCAATGCTTTTTTTAGATTTGCAATAATGAACTCTAACGTCAGCAGGTGTAATATAACTTCCACCAAATAGTTTTTCATTCATGTCGGTCAATCTAAATCATACCAACTGTTTGCTTCATTAACATACATATCATGTATGTCATCTTGCAACTCGTCTATTACCTCGTGTGAATAGTTGTTCACAACGTAGTTTATTATTGTGTCTTGGTCTAAATTTTCTAGTAACTTTTCAGTTATTTGTTTTCCTATGCTTGTCATATTTTATCCTCCTTATCTTGATCTATCAAGAATTTTTGTAATTGGTTTGGTAGTTGATTCATGAATACCCTGTCAGTAACGTTTGGGTTACAGAAGAATCCAATCTTTGCTAGTATTGTCATACACGTTGTGTCTAACTCTAGCAAACCTACCTCACTATCTATTGACATCTTCCTTATATTTCCTTGTGCAACTGTGCAAAGGAAGTGCCAATCCTTTTCTGTCTTGTAGTAACTTGTTCCCTTGTTATCTACCTTGAACAAACCATCAACCTCATAGCCGTCTTTAACCTTAGTTACCCTGTCGTTAAATGTTGCAATGATTTTGTCTAGCAGTTCAGTTCTGTGTTGCTCAATGTAATGTTCCTTTACATACTGTTCATAACCTGATTTGTTTTTGTCTAGTATGAACTCGGCAACCTTTTTACCATCTCTAATGTTTAAGACGACCTCGTTTAGATAGCAGTTGAATATCCTATCATCATAGGTTTCCTGTATCTTTAGTCCATCTCCGAAATCATAAAAGATTCTGTTGCCGTTGTAGGTCTTGTATTTTAGTTGTGAGTATGTGTCTTTTATTACGGTTTCAACCTTGTTGTCACGCATAATAATATACAAACCATCTCTCTCGTCTAGGAATGTAACGGTCATTTCAAATGCCTCACTAACTCATACCCATGCTGATAGCCTTGCAATATACCTGTAAGATATACAGATTCCTCGTCATCTAACATGGGTGTGTTTATACATTCCTTTGTACTCTTAATCAATTCACGAAATGCTTCCTGAATCAAATGTATTTCTTCTCGTTTCATTGTAGATTTAAAGATGTATTATCTTTTGGCGAATACATCTTCCATCTTTTATCCCAGCGTTTCCCATAACATTCTTTACACAGATCCAAATCTTCTTGCCTATCTGACCAATGTATATTCAGATTGTCGCAAATGTTACACCTGAGAAAACTCATTGTGTGTTCCCATTTAGTCATGTTCTTTATCCCATTTATCTCCTGCCAATCTTTGCTGATCTCCGTAATCATATATTGCTTTCATATATTTTACACCGTCATCTGATTCGTCTTTGATTGCGTGAACTACCATGCTGTATACGTCATCAGGAACACTTCTTCTAAATGCTTCCATCTTCATTATACATTTCCACTCACTCGTATCTTTGACGGTCATTATGGATTTGTTATGACAGTTTCCTATATTTTGTGGTTGAACTAGGTTAAGGAATCCATGTGCATTGTATGTTTCCACACTAACGTTAGTTTTTCTCTCGTTAATGTATGCGTGTAGACACATCAATTCCTTGTTGCTCTCACAAAGAATCACGTTTGTGCAATCTTCTTTTGTTATGTCCTCGTTGGAAAACATATCTGATACAGCTTCCCTGTCCTTTTTGCTGTCAATGACTACAAGTATAACAACTTTATCCCTACTATACATTGTATATTTATCTTCTGACAACGGGAACACCTTGTCTATTGATTGTCTTATGCCACCTAATGTTTGGAACTTTCTTGTCTTGTATTCCTCTTTCTTATCTGTATAGGATTCAATTTTCTCATGGAATCCCTTGCGAGGTTTCAATATACAGAATGGAATGTTACGGTTTTGATCCATAGCATATGAAAAGAAGTTAATCCAATCGTCTTTGTGAACTGTCATTATGTTGTCTTGACATTTCTTTGTGTTGATAGACGAGGTTGTGTTCTCTCCATTTACTGAGTTATTAACTGCCCCAACAGTAGTGGAGTATTTTGAAATGTAATAACCTGTATCTGTTCCGAACAATCCTGAACGCTGATGGTTTCCCTGATGATATACTACGCAACCTGCTTCTTCTGCAAGTGTCTTTACAGTATCTCCTTTAGTTTTTATACCCTTGACCTTGTTGTCCTTTATGTATTGCTCTCCGAATATTGCATTGATCTCACTAAACAATCCTAGTATTGATTCGTTATCTCCATGAGATCCTGTCCAATCCCCTGCTCTCCACCTTACAAACACCAACGGTTTATCTGATTCTTCTCCTAGAGATCCTGATAGCCTTGCCATCATGTCAGATCTAAGGCTTTTCAATACTACTAACTGTTTGCCTTGTGCCAATACCTCTCTTAGTTGGACACGCCTGTTGTTTATGGTTGGGAATCTGTGGTCTAACGTTTGCATTACTGATGTTGATTCTTCGTAATCTGTTTCAGGCATTACGTCTTTCATGACATACAAGTTGTCCAATACACATTTGTGTAGGGAACGATTGTAATCATCAATGGTCTTTACGCCTAGACCTGTGAAGTGTTTCTTTAGTTCGGTTGCCAATAGAGAACTGATTAGTCTTGACGATTCGTCTTTTAATCTATCCCTATCTGCTGTCGGAACAAACTTTCTCTCGTCTTTTATGTTAAGATAGTAGCCTGTCCAATTACCTGCAACTTTTATATCAGATTGTATAGGAGTATTGACTAGCCTGATTTCAAATCTGCTTCCACTTCTTCCTTGACCTGTTACTATTCTGTGCATTTTGGCAACTGATATTATTCCATAGAACTCGTAGTCGTCATTGTCTATGTGAACTTCCTTGTGGAATCCTACTGCATAAACATTACTGCATAACCCGTCAGTTGATTGACCTAGTTTGTCATGCTGATGAGAACAATCTTTTTCATAGGTTGTTCGGCAGTATTCCTTGCCTGAATTATACACTTCACACTCAAACACGCCCTCGTCTATGTCGTCAGAATAAGATGAACTGTATCCATCTTCCTTGCCGTCATCTGTTACAACAATGGTAGTTGGTATGGTTGAGAACAATGCACATGACTGTATCTTATTGATAACAGTAGCCCAATACACGCCCTCTTTGCAGGTTACAGATAGTTTAGTTCCGAATGTTTCTCGTTCAGGTTTAGGAAGTATCTTGAAATCAATACCCCTATCTCCTAAGAAAGCAAACTCTTGGTTGTCCTCTCTACTGTATGTTTCTACGTTAATCAGTTCGGAAAGGGTGGTATAAGAAGCAAATCCCATACCAAACTGTCCAATCTCATTACCACCATCAACATTACCTGACACACCTAGACGTCTAAGAACCTTGTCAAATACACGAACAGATATACCAAGAGAATCAATACCCTCTATGGTTAGTTCCCTTGTCCTTGCATTGATAGTAACCTCTAGTCTAGGCTTGGCGTTATACTTATCCCTTGCTTGGCGACAGGCACGATACTCGTTGTTGATGAGTTCCCTTATGCCTGATTCAAAGTTGCTATAAATCTCATGTGATACACGCTGTATCATTACGTCTTGATCCATAGTAACCTTGATTGTGTTGCCCTCTTTTATAACGTTGAGGTCAGCATTATAATCTGTGCCATCAATATCAAGATCCTTTGGTTGGATTATTGTTGGTCTATAATATTCTTCGGTCATATTATCTTGCCTCTAATTCTTTTGTTCGCTTTTCTATCTCTGAATAATTAGGTCTAAGATCGTGATCCCAAACGTAATTTTCTTGTGTGCATTTCTTACAGATATGATTTAAAAATTTACCAGAACCTATTGAAGATCCTAGTTTTCTTCCACCATATTCTTTTTCACACAGATAGCAAACGAACTTTTTCTGTGGACTCAAAAATAAAAAAAGTATAGGGTTAGCCACCAGATACTGATGGTATGCCTACGATTTGTCCTGATTTATCTCTCACAAGAGTAGATGATTCAGGAACTAATTGCCCTAGTTGATTGCCTGTTCTAAACATTTCGCCATCAACCTCTATTAACAATACAGCAAATTTGTTTGCTTGTATTCTATCAGAATCACTCAATAATCCTGAGAGTTTTACTAGGGTTTTTGTATCTTGTATTGTACTAACATCTTTGGTAGTTAGTAATCTATTGTCGCAATTTGTCATATTAATTACCTCCTTGTATAAAGCACTTGGCTCTATTTATATATGTGGTTACAATTACTTGTAACATACAACCTTTCGGTTGAGGTCGTTGCTTCCTGAAATCGGAAGCCTCTTAAAAACCTTTCCACGCTACAATGAATTAACATTATAACTGTGGGGTTATTTTCTTAGCCATGCCCATTCAGGGCGTTCTTCATATTCTTCTTCCATATCTTATATCATACCTCCTTTTTTATATAGTTTGGAATACCTTGTGCTGTATTTCTGCCTTGTATTCGTGCCTTGCTGTGCCATTCATTGTGTCTTTCCAACCTGCTATATTCATCAGGCAGTTCGGCATTACATATATCACACACGAATAGTATCATTTATTTGGTATCTCCCATGATTTTATATTATACCAACTACAATACAAAGATTTCTGAATTTCATCATTTTCATCATACATTTTCTGTGCAAATTCTTCTGCCTCTTTTTCTATGATACTCTCAATATCATTACAGTTCTTGACATTTCCGTTTATGAATGAATCATTGTGGCAACACCATTTACTGTAACTATCTTTATGACAATCAGGATTAGTACAATAAGTTTTGGCTTCTTCCCATATGTAGTTTTGATAATCTTCTTCTTTTTCCCAATCCCAATCTATCTCAAACAGATTTTTTAATACATCTATTTTTGATTCTAATCGTTCATTTTCTTCTCTACACCCATCACAATAATTTTCACATTCATGAGGGCAAACACTATCTTCTACCCATCTAACAAAACCACCATCAGTATAATCTAAATCCTTAAATACATATTCAATAGCTTCATTATATATTTCATTTATATGAATTGTATATCGAGAATTATTAATGAATCTTATAACTTCTGATAGTGTTATTGCTTGTTTCATTCTTCTTCTCCATAATAAATAATTGTATGAAGGTTTCTAATGTATCCTACAATCAATAGATATTCAGGATCTACTTCACTTCCTGTGATAGTGCTGTGTTTCACACCTTGTAAGCTTCTTTTTATATGATAGCATTGAGGATAACCGAGTGATTGTATTCTCATTGTTGACCTGTCCTCTCTTGTGCCTGTATGTTTTTGTCTATGATTTCCTCACAGTTACAGGTAAATGCTGAACAGTATTCACAGGTATATCCTGTGTCTAATTTCTCATTAGACAATTCAATTTGGGGGGAGAAACTAACAAGATAAGTCTTACTACTATAATACATATGATATACACCATTAGAATCTACACCATACACACCACGTTCAAGACTACCATGTTCCTCTAGCATTTCTGTGTCGTCTAAATCCACGACTACTGTTATCTTAGAGGTCATTATTCTATCTCCATATCTATAAGAAATCTTTTAAATGATTCGATTTCAACTATTGAATTTTCAACTCCATGATTGAACATTTCATTCTGACCATACATATCATTTGGATCATTAGTATTTAGTTTGGTTGATTCAATAATACTAATCAATTTATTCAATACAACTAATATTTTAGTCATGGTTTTAACACCATCAATGCAATTTGAGGAAAATACATTATGTTTATATAATGTGCCTTTTTTATCTCACGACTACAATGATTACATTTACAGGTCATGTTCATACTCATACATTGCCTGAGCATACTCACTAACACTATCTTCATAGCATTGGTAGCAGGTATCTTCCTTGCAGTAATCCTCGATTGGCATATACTCATCATGAATACCTCTCTCATCACATTTGGTTATGAGTTCCATGAATGTCAATGCAGTATTGACCTCACAGCATACACAAACAGGTTTGATTTTTTCAACTGTACTCATTAGTGTTCACTCACATAGTAAGGCGTGTCAGTATGACCATCACATACCTCAAGTAATGTTACTTTTCCTACTACTGAATATGGATCATTTACTATACCAAAGTAGGCGTAACACCTAGTATCATATGCGATACCATTCAGGCACATGATTAGATCCCCATCACGATTGTGATAAAATCGTTGCGTGTCATCTAGGTCAAACACTAATGTTTCCTCATCTCCGTTTGGTATGTCCACAAACTCAGTATCGTAGAGATAATCTACATATTTTTTCATCTCGTCAATGCTTTCCATGAACTCCATGAAATACATTTCCTCACTATACCCAAAGGTTAGTGATCCACCACTACCTTGTGATACGTTCATTGTAGATACCTCTCCCTTAATTCCTTAAGGTATTTGTTGAACAGGTGTGCCTGATGAATACTACCTTGAAAGGTACGAGGAATAGAATCATTATACACGATTCTGCTCGTTTCCTCATCAAGAGTAAGCATACCGAATTTAGGTCGGTATTCATTACTGATTTGATGAGCTCTTGCAAGGAAGTTACGCCTAGTATTCCACTCATGTTTGAGTGTGAGTTGATGGTCTATCAATTTAAGACCTCACTCAATGGAATGTTTGAACGTTCTCCATTGTAAAATGTAGGCTCAACACCTATTGTTGCAGGTATGGTAAGACCATATCTTTGTGCTTTGGTTGGGTTGGAATATCTACTCTCTTTATATACTATTGCAGATAACCTGTCGGCTACTTTTCTAGTAACGCTTTTTGGCTTATCACTCTTGTGATTTTTAATGAACTTCATTACCTGTGTGTAACATCTAATGATATACTCTGTGCTGTATATTCTTTGACCTTGTTTGACAATAGGTATGCCATGTCTAGTCATGTAGTTCATTCTATCTACATCAGTAGTACCATTTGCTATGAATGGTTTTAAACTATTGTATCTTCTCAATACTGCTTTTACATAACGTTCGTTCTGTAATTTTTGTATTGTATTGTTTGATACACCACGATATTGAGATGATTGCCTTTGGTCATCTCGTCTAACAATAGCACATGCAAAAGTAGAGCCTTAATTGTTATTTCTATTTCTTGAATTAGGATTTGAATTTTTCAAGATGTCATGCCTAAATCGAAAGCCTCTTAAAAACCTTTCGGCTACCTTCATTTCCACTCCACGCACGACCTATATTATATATTGGGGGGGATAAAATAATATCA
>Ga0098054_1001033_pt1 | contig 14863 bp, 12 predicted proteins | sample 16_taG_FD_75048 | JGI IMG/M metagenome (GOLD analysis project Ga0098054, IMG submission 75048) | Marine viral communities from the Subarctic Pacific Ocean - 16_ETSP_OMZ_AT15313 metaG | ecosystem: Environmental > Aquatic > Marine > Oceanic | place: Pacific Ocean | collected 2015-01-18
CCAGGTACGCTTGAAGAGAAAGCACAACCGTGGGCATTGCCTGTGTTAGACGTACTAGTGAAACACTTAGGACGTGGCGCTGTTGATACTGGTGTAAAGAATGGTAACATTGAAGTAGCTACATTAGCGTTGATGCGTGGACGTAGCTTTGACAATGCGTTCATTATCGTAGATGAAGCACAGAACATCGACATACCAGAGATAAAGATGTTGTTGACACGTGTAGGTGAAGGCAGTACTATTGTACTCAATGGTGACATACAGCAGTCTGACTTGAAGGGTACGTCTGGTCTAGCTAAGATCATACACCTAGCTAAGAAGCATATGCTTGATGTACCAGTAGTAGAGTTTGGCATAGATGACATTGTACGTAGTGGCATCTGTGCTGAGTGGGTCAAAGTATTTATGAAGGAAGGTCTGTGAAACTAGAACAAGAAGCGAAAGCACACGTAGAGGGTACACGCATTAAGTTCTACGATGAGTTATCTCAGCATGTAGAAGAACTAGAGAAGTGTATAAAGAGGCGTCTGCTACTCACGCATGAGAAAGATAAAGCCTTAGAACATTTAACTGCATGTCAGCTATGGGCTAAACACTGTGCTAAGAGGCATGGTATACGATAATAAAAAAGGGGAGCTTAGTGGCTCCCCTCTCTCGTTTGTCAGTCTGCTTGTGTTACTGCCCCTCGTACTTTTTTCTCTAGCTTACCTGCTTGGATATACCAGAGTAGTAACGCAGATCTACGTGAGTCTTTCTCTGCTTCGTCGTATTGATCAGAGGAGTTAATCTCAGCAATAGCCTCCGTAATAGTCTTACCTTCAAACTTGTAGCGTTCAGCTACATCACCCCATGCAGCATCCGCATCTCGTCTTTCCTTTGGGCCAAGAGCCTTATACTCGCCTCGCACATAAGCATTAAAGTCTGAATTGTATTCTTCATTCTTAGCAGAGAAGTCAGACAAAATAGCACGTGCTGTATCACGCTTTTTATTAATGACATTATTAATCTTCTGCTCAAGAAGACCTCGCTTACGTTGTATGTCAGAGTTTTGATAGAAGGGGTCTGCTTTAATGTAGACCTCCATTTCCTCAGCCAATGAACCCTGTGCAATCTGTTGGGTGAACAACTCTAATGCGCTATTCTTCTCACGGTAAGGGTTGTACAAAGCAAAGGGGTCTATATTAAGTTTAGCCATCTCACGCTGCAAATCATTAGGGGCTGCGCTCTTAGTAAAGCCTGTAATCTGTTTAAGCAGAGGGTCTATTTGACGGATAGGGCCATCACCAAATACATCATGTCGTACCATGTCGTACCCTGTATCCTGGTTGTCAGGGTCCATCATCTGAAAGTGTGTACGAGTAGATCCGCCCATGAACCCTAGTATATTTTGTAGTTCTGTTGTGCCCAAGTCTATGCCTGTAGCCTCTTTAAGAGTGGCTGACATTTCATTTACATTGAAATCAACAATGTTCTTAGTAAACCTGCTATATAGATAATTGTTAGGACTACGTGGCCCTCCAATATCAGGCAAGGATACTGTAGAATCCATTGTCTGTGGCAAGAAAGCAGCACGGGGATCATACTGACCATAAAAGTCTTTCACTACAGCAGCAGGATAAAGGTACGTGCTGAAGTAATCCCCTATCACTTTAGCTAAGGGCTGCAGATCTAACGCAGTATCCTTATCCGCAATAGACTTGGCTAGGTTATACATTGTGCCTGTTACTTCATCAATAGCTGTACCGCTAGGGCGAAACTCAGATCCTAGTATAAGGTTGAGCATGTTACGGCTAAAACGATCTTGATCGTCAAGCAGGTCATTTGGCAAACCCATAGATATACGTGCTGCAATGTTAGCGGCGTAGTGGATAGGTGCAGTCGGACCCATAGCTGCTTGTGCGTTGGTTGTTTCGCCTGACATCATCTCATCTTCAAACCAATTAAGGCCGCGCTCAATGTTGTCCTTCTGGTACATGTAAGCTGAAGCAAAGACAGCTCCGCCTGACATCTGCTTAGACCACTCCTCATCCGTAAGCTTACCGCCCTTATATGCAATGTTAAGTACAGAGTAGTCCTTGATAAACTTAGCCTGCGATGCAAGATAGCGAGGGAATGGAATGATCGTAGTAAGACCTGATCTATGAATAAACCCGATAGTCTTGTTAACAATCTTATTTGTATCACTGGCGTCTTTACCCCCAAAGCGGCTCTGGAATGTAAAGTCTAAGCTGTCATCTAAAGCCTTGTTGATAATGTTGTCAGGTATCTCACTCATCATACCTTTCTCTAGGTACTCAGCAAGCGAAGATCCTTCTTTCTTTAACTCACGATCAATCGTACCAGCTACAACAGCCCGCTTAAAGATGTGGTCAGACATAGTGTTGAGCGTGTTGACAAATGTACCAGCCTTGGCTAGTTTAGTGTTACGTACTACACCCGTCTCAGCCTGTGCAGCCTCCATGAATACTTTTTGCATAAGCTCTGGTGCATCCTGACGCAGCAACTCTACGGCTGTCTCAGCTACATACTGATCACGCAGCAAGTACGTAGCAATGTCACCTGCACCGTCTAGTGTAGCAGCAGCAGAGTCTTTACCTGTGATAGAGCGTATCATGTATAGGTTAAACTGGTCCAGTGCATCAATGCCTGTCATGGCTACACCAAAGATGTTGTTACGCATGGTTGTAGCAGGCTGTGAAGTCATAAAGGCACGGCGGGTATCCTCAACATTACGTAGGCTACGCACAATACGACTGCTACGTGTTAGTTGTAGCTGTGCATCACTAAGATCTTTAGCTTCCTGCCCAGACACAGTAGACATACCCATGTCATATAGTTCATCTAACTTATCCCTGAACTTACCTGCAGCCTCACTAGCTTCTTTGCCTGTGAGCTTTTTACCTGCAGAAGTCTTAAACTGTTTCTGTTGTACAAGAATACGTGCAGCCTCGGATACTTCAGCAGCATACACAGCCGATAGCTGCCTACGTGAAAGTCCGTACTTCTCTGCTACAGTGTCAAACAGAGTAACACCGTCACCCTCATCAATACGACGAGCCAAGTACTCTGTAATGCGCTGCCCTTTCTCAGGCTTAACTCCTAGTTGACGTGCTAGGTCTACAGATGCAGCGCTAAGGCGTTGAATTGTACCACGATCTAATCCACCAATAAGTCCATCAGGCAAGTCTTCACTCAGGATGTTTACCTTAGCATCCATACCTTCATCAACAAGCTTAGGATCAATGGATGCCATTAACTTGTCTTTACTAAAACGGATAAACCTACGTCCTTCCGCTGTTTCGTTAAGCTTCTTCAGGTCTTCTACGGCACGGCTAGTTGTTTCAGCCATACGTGCTGCCTTAGCTGAGTTGCCTTTTTCTACAACCTCAACCATGCGCTGCGCACCCTTGTACTGCTGACGTGTAGGAATAGCGTATGCTACACCACCAGCTACACCGCCCAGCGCACCAGCTAGAGCGATGTTTGTACCGCTTACATCGTAATCCTCACCAATAGATTCACCAGCTTCTTTCTTGATAAGCTCTTGACCTAGCTGTGACGCTGCAGCAACACTACCCTCAAAGGCTGTGTCCAACAAACCTCTCTTAATGGACTTCTTAGCTAGTTGTCTAAGAGCTGCCTTAGAGCCTTCCTTAGCAGCCTGTACAGCAACTGTACCTGCACCTCCAGTCAAGGGCAACGCAGCAGCAGAGACATATGTTGTAGGTGCAGTAAGGAAGCCTTCAGCGTAGTCACGCACACCAGCAAAGCCTCCATCTAAAATACCCTCACCCTTAGCATTATCAAAAGCGTTTAACAGACGGGCATAGGACTGTTTCTCTTTTTCTTGAGTCTTATTATCCTTAACAAAGTAATAGTCTTTAGACATACTTACTTCGTTTACGTTTGCAATACGAAAGTGCTCTAGTACTTCATAGGCTACATCATCTGGAGTAAGCTGTTTTAGTTCTTCTTCTGTCCAGCCTTTACGTCTACTCTTAAGAAAGGTTACAGCGTCTGTAAGAAAGCCTGGGTTTTTCTTTAAGTCAGACACCTTTTTATTCTTCATATTGTCAGGTGTGTAGTATGTGTATGGATCAGACATTGTAGTACCTTACTATTCTTCTAGGTTTTTCAAGGTAAGTTTAAAGACATCTGCTATTCTGTCAATATCTAATATAGGAGCATTAGCAATGTAATTCCCAATAGAAGGGTCTTCTTTATTAGCCTGATAGAAAGTATTTAAAGATTTCTTAATCTCTTCTGTACTAGATTCCTCTGTGATACCATCTTCTTCAAGGTGATCCAAGATAGCCGAACTGTTATCTGAAATAAACTGTGTTACAGAGGTGTACTCTTTCTCAGCAATACTGCCTTTAGGACGTGCCACAGGTGTATCTGTTTCATCATTAGAGTTTCTCAATATAGAAGCTACGACCCCATCATCTACAGGAAGAGTCTCACTACTAGGTCTTATTATAGGACGAAGACTTCTTTCAGGGGCTATCCCTTCTCCTCCTTCTTCTGGCCTAACACCCGTAAGAATATACTCAATGTAATCGTCAGTCAGCCTACCATTCTTTTGTATAGACTCTATGACAAGCTCTTGGGCCTCACCACTTTCTACAGCAGATAATAGATTATTCATTTCACTAGAAGTATTGACCTCGTTAGACAACTTAAGCAAAACTTGATCTCGTTCTAGCTTGCTTTGTAATCCACGTTGAGAAAGACCAAGCTCTAGTTCAGCAATAGCCACACCACCTTTACGTAAACGGTTACCTAAATCTGCTTCATCCTTTGCGCCCATAATAGAGAGCGCCTCTTCCATATTTGTTACATTGGCTAAGTCATCAGTACCAGCAAAGGTACGAGTGAATGTGCGCTCATACGTACTAGCGGTAGACATGTAGTCACGCTCTTTATAATCTGTAGTTTCAATACCAAAACCTTTTACACGCTCTACACCTTGCATTGGCTTATAAGGCTGTCCTTGACTTGCTTCAAACTGCAACAACTCTTGAACAGGAACACCCATAACTTTCATAGCTTCTATTTGATCTTCTGCTGAGGCTTGAGGGTTGAGCATAAGCGTATCTTTAATAGCCTTACTCCAAGAGCGAGTACGGTGAGACTCAGACTTATCACTAGGTTGTTCGTTTATATTACGTGCATATCCAAAGTAAATACTCTCTAGGGCTTGCTCAGGTGTCATCCCTTCAGGCAAAGCTGCGCCCTCTGGTATCTTAAGAGAACCTAAAAACTCAGACTTACTTAAAGTCTCCCCTTCAGGTAATTGTGCTTTAGTCTGTTGAATGGTGTTATATACAGCATTAATATCGTAATTCTGTGCAAGGGCTATAAACTCCTCAGTAGTCACATCAAACTCTGCCTGCATCTCACGCATAATAGCTGCGCTACTAGACGCCTTTGCTTTTGCCTCAGCATACTTAGGTGCTGTACGACGTGCGTTTGCTAAGTTTTCCTTAATTAAGACATCTAATTTATCATTACGATCCTTAATAGATGTGCTAAGCTGTTCACCAAAACCTGACCAAAAACCTGCTGCCATGTTACTACCCTCGTGCCATAAGGCCACGTTGCATTTGCTGCGGCTCTTCTTCTGTTTCCATTATAGAGGTATCCATTTCAGGAGTCTCTTCTTTCATAGTCTGGTACTCAGCCTCTGGTTTATCTAGGATACCTAGAGACTCCATAGCCATTTCATAACCTGCATCTCTATCGCCCTCAGGTGTATCCTTGAGCATCTGAGTAGCCTTAGCTAGGATAAACTGACGCTCCTTCTCTTGTGCTGCCTCTTCATCCTTCTCGAAGCCCTCTACATACGAGACACCCGCCTCATTAGCTATAGAGATAATGTGTTCATGAATGAAGGGTGCAACGATAAGGCTTACGTCAATGCTGTGCCAGCCTGCAGCTACACTAGCTGTAAGAATACTCTCAGCCATAGCACGTACAGGAAAGCCTACGTCCAGTAAGTCTAACATATTATCTATGACTTCTGGATCATTGAACTTACTCATGTGCATTGCAATAGCTTCCTCAGGATCAGTAATCTCTGGAGGGTTTTCCCACGGGTAATTCTTAGGTTCGTCTGTAAGTGACTGACCAGGAATAGGAGCTTTTAGTAGTTCCATAATAAAATACCTTACTTAGTGAATCCAGCGCCAAAGTAGAGACCTACGATAGCTGATACGATGTGTGTGTCTAGGGGTGTTATAACGAAGCCACGTGCTGCCTGCCATTGTACTGTACCGTCACCCCCAAACAGCCAGTTAAATAAGCCACCATGTACCTCAGTGTAGCCTACGATAACGCTGACCTCAGGATACCATACAGCAACTAGCTTTGGCAAGACTATAATAGCGAAGATTGACGATAAGGCTATGAGCCTACGTGTCCATGCGAAGTGCTTGTCTGTCTTGCCAGCGTTACGTGCTTCCGTTACACCGCCAAGGAGTATTCGCTGTTGCTCTGCTTTGTTCTTAGCGTTCTGTCCTATCATAGACATAACTCCACCTAGCACGGTGGAGAAGAGCATTGTGATAAGTTCTAGGGGTAAGCCGAACATTAGGGATTTAACCTATCAATAAGAGCATCGTAGTATTTAGTGCCTTTAGTACCAAACGCATCCTTGCCTGTTTCCCCTGTCTCTAGCCATGTATCAGCACCACTCCAACCTTGGTTGTGTGCGTATCCCAGCACAGCAAGCTTCTCTTTTAAAGGAAGCATTTTATATTTCTCTGATTTGCCTATAAGATACGAGTGGTTTTTTGCAGTGTAAGCAGCAAAAGCTCTCTCTTGTAGTTCAGGGTCATTGCGGTAAGCCTCTCTTTCCTGTGCTGTGTGACCCAAGGTAATACCTAGAAGCTCTGCAGCGTCTTTCTTAGCTACTTTACCTAGCTGGTACATACCATCGTAGTGTTTGTTAGCTCCACCTTTAATGGCGTATGGGTTTTCCTTTCCACCAGACTCAATAGCAGAAATCTCTTCACGGTAGGCATCCCACATTGCAGAAGATATACCTATTTCAGCCTTTACAATACCTTTAGCTTCTGCAGTCATAGGTGCAGAAACCTCCCCATCTTTAGTGACTGACATGAGACCAGCAGACTTAGTAGCAAGACGAAGCGGAGTATTCTCTGATGTAGCACCACCACTCTCCTTTAATGATTCTGTAATACCCATACTATCACGATACTGAGCATTTTCTTCAGCAGACTGTTTAGACAACTCTTCCATATCTGTACGAGCATCCATAGTTTTACCTACAAGAGTCTGTATGGAAGCCATAGCATCTCTTGCAGTGTCTTTCAGGGCTTCACTTACCTTGCTCTGCGTTCTAGCCATTACTCCCTGACGCTCTACACTCTTAGAGGAAATGCTTTCTGGTGTAGGTGCAGCATACGCACTACGTATAGCTTCTATGATGTTTTTATTTAATAGACTATCATTCATTTTATTATAACCACGCTTCTAGTACTGCATCAAATGCTATAGCAGTTAGTTTACCCTTGCCTATATTATCTTGCAGGGTGGCCTGTTCATCTGCAGTAAGTTTAGCAATAGCAATGTTAGCAGCACGATCAGCAGCACTTTCAGCTGCAGCGAATGCAAAGCTCATTAGATCACGCTCACGTTGCCATATCTGATCCATATTAGATGCAGTCAAAGCATTCATAGTCTTAGCGAAGTCAGAGTTACTCTGGTTCTGTGCAGCTGTGTTTAGTGTAGATAAATTCTGACGCCACTGAGCATTAGACTGTGCTATCACAAGACCATTCTGTGCGTTAAACAAGTCGCGCTGTTGTTGGATCTCAGAGTTAAACTCACGTAGAGCATTTACACTATTTACGTTAAACTGATCCATAGCGTTTTGCTGTGAAGCATTGAACTGCGATGTCTGACTACGAAGGTTAGCAAAGTACTGATCTGTCTGGTTTTGACTAGAAGCGTTGAACTGTTTAGCGGCGTTCTCTGCAGCCTGATCTGTGAACAAAGCCTGTAAGTTTTGCTGTGACTTGAAGATAGCAGTCTGTTGATCATTAGACAGGTTAGTCATGTCCATCTGCATGAAGTTCTGAGCGTTCTGTACTGCAGCCTGTTGACGGTTGTTGAGGTTAGTTAAATCCATACCTGACAAAGCAGATGCTTCAGCTATAATAAGAGCCTGACGGTTAGATAAGTTAGCTAGGTCCATCGTGTTAGCAGCACGGCTGTTCTCAAGAGCAATGTTCTGCTCCGCTGAGAAGTTCATGTTAGCTATATCACCAATACGTGCTGAGTTCTGTACACGTGCTTGGAACTCTTGGTCAAACTCCATGCCTAAGAAAGTAGCACGTTGTTGTGCGGAGAGCATAGCACGTTGCTGGCGATTAGACAAGTTCTGTGATTCAAACTGAGCCTGTACTTGTGCGTCCATCTGAGCGATAGGTAGCGCAGCTTCCATTGCAGCCTGTATAACAGCCTGACCTGCCATGCTAGATGCACCCAAGCCACGAGCAGAGAGTGTAGCCATAGCTGTACGCATAGAACCAGCAGCCCACGCAGGTGTTTCACCACCCTCGAACTGTTGCATAAGACCTTCTAGCTGTCCCTGTACAGTAGCCTGTGCGCTGGGCGTTGCTGTCGCAGCTTGTACTTGCTCAGTAAAGGCAGCAGCACTAGCAGCGTTAGCTACAGGATCAATAAGTTCACCTGTCTGTAGGTCTCTAGGAGCGGGGGCTACAACGTCAGTAGCTGTACCCTGTGCGCCTTGCATACCCGTTATAGCAGAGGTAGTCTGTTGCTGCGCTGTTACCTGTGCTTGATCTGATACAGTACCTTGCGCAGGTTGTAGTCCAGCTGTCTCAGCTTGTACTGCTGTATAGGCAGGAGTGAAGTCTACAGTAGCAGCAGTAGGGGTAGTTTGTTGATCAGCTTGTTGTACAGTTCCCACTGTAGCTGCCTCAGCATAGGGTGCAATAGGAGTAGCCTGACCTGCATCTACTGGTATAAAGTCTGCAGCATCTGGCTGTATATAAGAGACTGGCGCTTGAATAGGCTGCATGGTTTGTGATACAGCAGAGCGTTGCATCGCATCTAGTTGTTCTTTAGTTAGAGGATTTTCATATTGCTGAGTGGTATCTACAGCAGACTCCAGCGAGGAACTGGCTACTGTATAGCCTGTAGGGTCTGCCTGATAAGCCTCATAGTCAAATCCTTCTGGTACTTCATAAGTAGCAGTGGTACCACCTGATCCTGTTAGATACAACCCCGTGGCTTCATCCCTACGTAGGTCTGTAGGCAGACCACCTTTATCGAATCCTCTACGGATATAGCCACCTTTAGCCATTGTAACACCGATAGCATTAAACTTAGCTTTCATGTTAGGGCTGGCATTAGCAAAGGCATTAAGATCTGCATTAGTCTTGGGGCCACTATAGCCATTCATACTAGCAATACGGAACTTAGCTTCAAGCATAGGGTCTTGAGGCTGTCCACCTGCAGCGTAACCTCTTACAGTACCGCCCTGAGCCATAGCTGTGCTTTGCTGTTGTTGCATGATCTCTTGCATTGTCCCTTTACGTACAAACCCAGGAGGTACGTAAGTAGTTGGAGTGCCATTAACCTCAGTCACAGTCATACGTTGACCTAAGTTATTCTCGTAGATGACTTGTTGAGGCCCAGCGCCACCACCTACAGGTGTATACAAGGTAGGGTCTACCAAGCCAGGTGTACCAGCATAGTGTGTCTTGTATGTAGCTGTAGCAGGTACAGCGCTAAGTCCTGCTGTCTGTAGCTGCTTACTGAAAGTACCTGCCTGCTCATCTGTAATGTCTTTATTTGTAGTAGGTACAGGCTGATTGTAGTAACTAGGAGGTGTTACTTGTTGCGTGACGGTTTCAGGTATTGCCTGTACAGGTACGTTTACACCAGCGGGCACGTCAAACTGACCCGTAGTAGAAGGGTAGGGTGTCGTGGATTCTTTCTGGTAAAAGGGATCAGATACTTTTTCTTTTTCTTTCTTAAGTAAGTCCCATTCAAGCATGTCGAGCTGGTATTCACTACCCTTATAGTCAGGTCTAAATTTCCGTACTGTTGCATCTGTCTGGTCTCGAAGATCTTGGATATTTGTAGTAGTCCCATCCCCGTATCTGGTTGTATTTGTGTTAGCTACAGTGGAGTTTGAGTTAAGACCTCTCTTCGCAAGTTCACTATTTAAGTAGTAAGTGGCAGCTGCGTTGCTATTCACTACAGTAACTTCGGAAGGGTCTATACCTGCGGCCACCATTTCTTCTTCTGTCGGTACTTGCTTCCAACGTTCCACTAGTATCTGAGCACCTACATCAACTGCTGAGTTAGTACCATAGAAAGCCTTACTGTCTCCTGGGTTGTAGCCAGCTGCTCTAAGAATTGCATCCTTTTTAACGTAGTTTTGAGAGTCATTAGGATCTAAACCAAGTGATATATAGATGGCATTCATATCACTGGTTTTAACACCAGTGTTCTGAGCAAGGTATGATATGTCTGCAGCCTTCTGAAGTACGTCAGGGTCAACCTTGGACAGGTCTACTGTGGCTACGTCTGAAGGCTGTGGAACCCACTTCTCCTCCCCGTCAGTATCAATAAAGGAAATAGTTCCATCAGAGTGAACTGTGTGCTTATCACTATTATTAATAGCCGTTACAGAAGCAACCCCTTCCCTCTCCCGTAATTGATCCACTGTCAGCTTACCAATGATAAGTGGGCCTTCTTGATTTAAATACTCAGAACTAGGCCCGCCAGACACATCAGCAGAGCTTGAGGCTGAAGATGTTGCAGATGAGTTGTTCTTTAGCTGAGGATCAGTGCTGTGAGTATTAAACATTTTACCTGTAGAAGAGTCATAGCCTAAGCTACCCTTAACTACTGTCCCATCACCACGATCTGTAAAACCCAAGTCTACATAGTCTTGTGCTTGTTTATCTAGTTCTAATGCCATAGCACTCACCCTTACTTATCTAAGTTCATCCATACTGCACCTGCTATAAAGGTGAGTATAGAGACTGTAATTACTTTAGTTACTGTGTTCCAGATAGACTTACGAGTATCACGCCAAGCTTCAAGCAAGCTACGCATCTCAGTTATGTCTCTCTGTGCGGAGTCATCAAGCAAGCCAATAGAAGCCAATGCCTCCTTCGCACCCTTACGGGCAGCACGGTCAAGCATAGCTTCAAGTTCTTCATTTGTAATTGTAGTTTGACCCATGCTCTTTATTACCTATATTAAATGAGTAAAGGATGTTTGAGTTATAACATCTAATAGACTGTTTGTCAAGTGTTACCACTTATTTTGTTTTACTCCTAAGAAGTACATAGCTAGTATCAAAGCCCCTGCGCCTGCTAGTAATACGGCAATACCTACAGCCCAATTAATGCAGTTATCTACGAACTCTTGTTTCTTATAAACTAACTCACGTTGCTCTTTACGTTGCTGTGCTTCTATACGTACTATCTCATCCCAAGCACTAGGCCCATACGTCCAAGATATGTGTGACTTAAGCTCTTCACGCATCTCTTTGAGCTTCTGCTTTTGTGACCATATCTCCAGTGCATTAGACTGGTTGTCACTAAACATCTTGTACATAGGAGGGTTCTTAGCTTTGTCCTCCAAGAAGTCTAGGTCACTTACAGCCTTAGACCATTGAGAGACTGCACCTGTCATAGCACTAATCTCACGGCCTACAGATACAGCTTTCTTGATACCATTGTAAGCTGTAGTAGCAGCCGCCATAGCTGTAAAGGGATCAACCACTTTACTTTACCATATCTCTATGGTCACGGTTGATGTATCGCAGTTCACTCTCCATAACGGCTATGCGTTGTTTGAGTTTATTAATCTCACCAATAGCTAAGGTCATAGAGGCAAGCTCATCCCACAACTCCTCTACGTCACTCCATACGTACTCTATCTCTACGCCATTGCTTTCAACATCACGCTTAAGGTTAATGTTATCCTCAATAGCCATACGTGACCCAAGCTGACTGACAGTCTCTTCTAAGCTAGAGATAGTAGATGCCTGTTGAGACACCCACCATACTCCACCCGCAAGCTGTACAGCCATAGCTGCAACAAGAGCAATAGGAAGTTTTACATTTTCCATGTCTTACTCCTTAAGGTTTTGTAGGCCAGTCAGCCTCTACTAAGTTAGGCCAGTTAGAATGGCTTGTAATGTCACGCAAAGCCTGACGATAGGTTGTCATATCTGCACTCATAGTTACATCTGAAAGCGCATAAAAGTCTGTAGCTGCAATAAGGTCATCCCGTTTCTTACGGTTAGCCACTGCCGCTTCTACAGCATTAGCTGCAATCTCATCTTCAGTTAACTCAACAACAGTGCGTGTCAGCACCCAATCGTTACCGTAGATTGGCGTACCCACAAGATCAGTGTTCACCTCTTCAGTGATAGGATCAGTCGCATCCTCTTCAGTCATCAATCGCACAACACCCCTTGTTGGTGTCGTAGCTGTTGTGACCTTATGTGTCAGAGGGTCATACTCAGGCATTGCCTCTATTGTGACAGGGCGCATACCGTACCTGCGCATGATCTCAATAGGAACATTACGAGGGAATGATACGTTTGGATTGTCACGGCGTAGCTGGCCCGAATTGTATGGGTAACGAGCTACTGCCCCGTTTGTTATCTTAACGTAAGACATTTAGTTTTCTCCTTTAGTCTTCTGCTTTAATTGCCACATAAATCATTGTGTGACCGCTTCCATTAAAGTTATCTCCACCAGTGTCACATTTAAAGCCTGTTGAAGTCAAAGTAATGCCGTTAGCAGGGTCTTCTGCGGCAGTGGTGTTTGGAAACAATAGTTTATCACCTGCGTTGACATCTGAGATACCACGCTTATTATCAACTAAAACCCAGTTTCTTGATGAGGAGGCATTTTTAACTAGCAGCCATTGCGGTTTCCATCCGAGGTCAATCTCTGGGCCATCATCTAGGTCATCACCAGTATAGCTCCCACACTGAATTAGGTCTTCGTTGTGTGCGAATAGGTAAGCAACGTAGTTCTTGCCGCTACGATTTATATCTAGCTTGTTGCCCACGGTAAACTGGGTGGCGGTAGGCGCTGTATCATTAAACCAAGTAACATTGTCTTCTCTAGCAACAGTCTGCTGCAAGACCAGTGCGTAATCTTCTGGGTTGGTGGCATCGACACCACGATGATATACAGCCCAATCCCTTGTGTCATCAGTAGATTTTACAATAATCATACCCGGTACGCTACCTAGCGCATGATTTATAGTTAAGCCCGCGTTGCCCGTACCAGAGTATGTAACAATATCAAAGAACGAAGTTTGCTTCTTGAATGCCCAAGAAACATAATCGTAACCTGAAGAATAATTTACATAACCGCTAGTGCCGATAGAATAACCGTCTGAATTAAATGCTGTAAGAGAGTTACTTTGAGTGCTTTCTGAACCCGATGAATTTGAAGATAGTGTTTTTAAAACACCTCTTTCAGTGTCATATAAAGCGTGATCCCCTGATAAGTTACGGAGTTTAAACCATACTAAACCGCCCTCACCAGCTAAGTCTACACCATTAACTACATCACGGTTATTGCCATCAGAGGTATAAAGGTCAGTGCTAAACACGTCTGCTACATCAACACCCCCAGCACCACTACCCAAGCCCATCATCATTGCTAGATTGCTCATGCTACTGCGTCCCCTGCTTGCTTGCCGTAATACGTTGTGCCGCCATCGGTTGTCACGAACACATAGACATCCTTCTCGCCTGCCGCTGGTGCGTCAGGGGTTGTGCCACCGGGCCACTTGACTGAGGAAGGGTAAGTTATTGTGGCAGGGGTGGAAGATGACGTAGAGTATTGGTAAACGGTGTCAGTCGTAGTACCTACAATATACATTTTAGTTCCGTCATCCTTAAAAGCCATACCTTGTGGGTTTGTTTCTTGCGCTTCTATTGTACTGTGGGCGACTGAGAAAGTTGCTGTATCTAAATCAAAGGCTGTACTCAAAACGTACTCATCTACATTTCTGCCACTAGTACCTATTATGTATAGCTTTGTTCCTTCTGGGTTAAGGTGTATTGAGTCTGGGCCAGTTTCTTGTGGATTGATATATTCTTGTGTTACATAAGTTATTGTAGAAATGTCCCAAGCTGTACTTAAACTAGATTCATATATTCTATCTAAACCTTTACCTACAACGTAAACCTTTGTCCCATCGGGCTTAAAATGTATTCCTGTAGGGCTTGTTTCAGTATAAGGCCCATCATATGCAGAAGAGCTTTGAGAGTATACAGAGGTAGAAACATCCCAAGCTGTACTTAGATTGTACTCGTTTATGTCATCTCCGTTTGATCCAACAATATACATCTTAGTTCCATCAGGCTTAAAGAACACATCTCTTATGCTTGATTCTTGAGTGCTTACGCTAAACGCCTGATTGTAAGTAGAAGTAGAAACATCCCACGCTGTGCTTAAATCGTATTCAGTTATATCATTGCCAGCGTCACCTGATATATACATTTTAGTTCCATCAGGCTTAAAAAATAAACCTGTAGGCGATGTATCTTGAGATTGTACACTAAAACCGACACTATCATAAGCTGTACTAGCCAAGTCATAGCCAACCGTCACATCAGCACCAGTGACCTCCAACGCAAAGCTGCCAGCATTACCTGACTCTGGTGGGTTTTCAAAGTAAAGTGTTGTGTCGCCTGTAAGAGTGTGGGTAAAATGGTTTGCTATTTTTAAATCAACAACCTTTGAGCCGGGTGGTCGGTAGAACATATCCATTGGTACAGTTTTTTGTACCCACGCATCTACATCGCCCGTTGTTTGTA